>Ga0065711_1006706_pt1 | contig 19640 bp, 19 predicted proteins | sample Hoacrofraction12_FD_59098 | JGI IMG/M metagenome (GOLD analysis project Ga0065711, IMG submission 59098) | Hoatzin crop microbial communities from Cojedes, Venezuela - Epithelial fraction 12 v2 (version 2) | ecosystem: Host-associated > Birds > Digestive system > Esophagus > Crop | place... | reverse complement strand
AAAAAGAAAAAGAAAAAGAAAAAGAAAAAGAAAAAGAAAAAGAAAAAGAAAAAGAAAAAGAAAAAGAAAAAGAAAAAGAAAAAGAAAAAGAAAAAGAAAAAAGAAAAAAAGAAAAAGGAAAAGCGGAGAGCCAGCATGGCTGCTGGCAGGCTGCGTGAAACCTCTGCACATGTCACCTGCTCCCAGCACCGTCCTTCCGGAACCAGTCCCTGATGAGCTGGCTCAGTTGCACAAGGTAGCTCCTAATTACCTCTCTCCTGGTTTCTCTCTTTCCCCCCTGAGGACGGCCTTTCCAAGAAATAACGCACAAGCACACACCTGGCACTGTGAGATAGGGAGCCTCACCATGGATACCAGCTCTCCATTCCCAGTCCGCCCCATGCTCCTGGGATTCGAGCAACTATCTCCAGGATGCTGTGAACTCCAGATGTGCCTTACCTAGTGCCTGGAGACACCGCATGAGAACACCGCTTACAACTGTTATTCTGCCCTCACACACACACACACAGATACAGGTTCTGGCTATGCATGTCAAGCTTTGAGAAACAAAAGAAAGCAAAATGGTAATCTTAATCTTCCCTTTAATATGCTACCCCATGCCAGATAAGATCAGCTGTGCTCGCACAATGTGTCCAACTGGACATGATAAATAGCCTCAGAGAAAACAAAATACACACACACAAATACATACGTACATACGTGCTTTAAGGAATTTAAAACACGTTTGTTTTCAGAAATGGTGGCCTCCAGCTCACAGCTTCCTTTATTAAGAAAAGGATTGATTTAGAAAAAATATAGCCTGCCAGGGTTGGGATTGTTTGTAAAATCCTAGAGTAAATATCTGCAAGTGTAGCCTGAAGGGTTAACCTTACCAGTGCACAAACACTGGCTCTCCTCCTGTTACAGTTTAAATGCTGATTGGAAGGAAGAGATCATTCTAGGTCAGTATGTCCTTTATGTTGTGAATAGCTTGACAGAGGCTAATAAACTCCCCCGCCTATGGCACCGATAATTTATTATATATTCCTAGGCATCACGTGCGATTTTTTATTCACACATGTATAGTTTGTTGGTTTGTTTTAAAAGAGGTGAAGCAGGGCATTCTGGGTCAAGAAATATGCATAAGCCCGAGGACGCAGAGAGCTCCGCTCTCCTGGTCTTCGCCTGCGGTGGAGAATAAGCGGCTGGTTGCTGCTCCCCGCGCTGCTGCGGGGATCGCGCGTGGCAGCCGGGCGCTGCCAGGAGCAGGACTGCGGGCCGGCACAGCCGACTTCTTGCGCAAGGATCCGATGGGCGCACACACAGACACCCCCGCGCGCCCCTCTCGTGCTGTGAAGCAAACCCGGCCCATTTACAAAGGACCTCTTGAATTGAGATAATTGCAAAACTAACAGATTTCAAGTTTATTACCCGAGTGGCCGGGCGGAGGACCGCTGCTCCACAGCCCGCTGCCGAGGGAGCCGTGCCCCGGCGAGCAGCCTGCCTTGCACTCGCTGCATTTCACACCGGTGAGGTAAGTCGGCTGCAGATGAGGTCACCCTGAGAGCTGCCCACGAGCTGGAAGAGGTTACCATATGATCGCTCATGTAAACACACGGCCCGGTCCCCCCAGACGGCGGCTGACAGCTGGGCTCTGCCAACACGCCGCCATGCTGGGCTGGTGGGCGGCAGCAGCCCCGGGAAGACACCAGCCAGGGGCTTCACGCCTCGCGAAAGCAGCTGGGCACCCGCCACGCATGGGCCACACACGCCGGGCGATGCTCAGCTTTGGACCTGTCAGAGGGGGGACCCTGGTCTTGCTGCACCCCTGAGGCCAAGTTCACCGTTCGGATGGCTCTTCCCCTCACCTCACTGGGGGTTCTGTGCCTTCTCACGCCCTGGTGAGGTGGTTCTTCTCTTCCACAAGCCCTGGGGAACGACTTCCTCCTGCGGTCTCTGGCTTAAACCTTGGGGAATCCCCTCCTTCCCCTGCCCAGGGGGTGCAGGGGAGAGGAGGGGTGCGGGGGCCGCAGGGCAGCAGCATAGGGAGCTTCCCCGGGCAATCCCCCCAGTTCGGTTTGTGAGCGCTGACGTTTTTTGAGTGTGCGCTTCACACAGGTGCTGTTCCTAGAAAGTCCCCTAATTTGCAAGCAGCGAGAAAAGTGACTTTTGTGGTTAGGTAGCGCCGATGACTGCATCCCTGTCCTGTCTGTAAGCATATGCATCAGAGGATCTGCAGGCAAAAAGCTTAAACCAAAGCCCCGGAACCCAAACAACTTGTCTTCAAGGTCTCGTGTCGTTGCCGTTCACAGGAGAGCATAGCCTAGGAGCACTACTAGCTCTGCTGTGCCAAGTAATGCCGGTGCTGTTCCCTAACCAGGCGCTGGGCAAAGCAGACTGGTGTGAAGAACGTGTGAGAAGGAGGAGGAATTCACAGCAAAAAGAAAGAGCAGGACACAGTCAAGTCCCTGAGCCCAGGGCTCGTCTGCAGCCCAGGATTTCTCAAAGCCTCCTTGCAACTAACAGGGTGTCCAAGATCGAATCATACCACAGCTCCCGGTAAGTACCTATGCCTCCATGGGCCCTACTAAACCTCACAAAATGTGTTTGAGAAGTTGGTTTTAACAAACTTCATCTCAGCAGCTGTGGTCGCTGATCTGGAAATCTGTTCTGGGCAGACCTCAACTCGAACTACATGTGACAAGTGACCCAGGAGGACCCCAAGGGCTAACGTGTCTCTAGATGAGGGAAAGCAGCTAGGCTAAACATCTTCTGCTCCATTCCCAGGTTACAAAGCTCAGCTCCCCTGGTCTGGCTGCTATGGAGGAGGTCTAACCAAGCATGCCTGTGCCAAGCACCCGAAGGAAGCTGTTCTCCTCAAGCCTGCAGGTACAAGGATCAAAGAGCTCCTGGCAAGAGGGAGAGGCTTTCCATCACCCTCTGCTGAGTTTATTCTGATAAAAATGGGAACTACTATGAGCGAGCCCCGGAGGTGGTCACATCTCTCCTTCCCCTACGCCCCAGAGCAGCTGCTTATACAAGGAACAGGTCAAAATGGATGACTGTTATAATTGGAGTACATGAAGGGACACAAACCCATTACTGCAGGAGTTGAGCTCACCTCGCTACACAGGGGCTGAGGCCAGGACTCTTACCCGTACTGTGAGCTCGTAAGACTGCCAGAAGGACAGACAGATCTCCTAAACTCTGCCCAGAGGGGATTCAAAGAAGCAAGGGGAGAAGTGGGCCCACATCACGTCCCCTTCACTCCCTTCCTACCAGCTCGCAGAGACAGCAGGCTCCACAGCAGAAACCCCGCGGCAGGGCCCAGGGGAGCTGGGCAGTGGGATGCATGCCGGGCTCCAGACATCACAGCTAGATTTTTAAAAGATGTGGCTAATTTTATAAGCTCTAGTGGTTGCTGTCGTGCGTAATGAGGTGCAGTTAATCATATTCCTGCCTCATGCTGTAGTTGGATCATCTGTGCAGCCTCTTTTGCAGGGAAAACCAAGGTGCAGCAGGTTTCACACTTCTGTCTCAGACGGGGTCCCTGTCACTGTTCAGTGGACCACCAAGCCTGGCTGAGCAACGACCTCCCTCCACCTCGCAGGGGTCTGGGAACAGCAGCTGACAGAGGCCCGGGGCACGCCAGCTATGACAGACCCCAACCTGTCGTCCACATGCCCCTGCGCTGTTCAGACATAGCCTGGGTAGAGGACAACACATGGCCACGTCGATGCAGTCTGGGTGGCCCGAGTTCTCCCAGAGCACTGCACGAGCAGCTCAGGTGGGATTCACCCCTTCGATCCCTGCCTGCGGTATAAATGTCACCATCCAAGCTTGTCACCCCCTTCCACAGTTCGGGAGGACAAGGAGGCCTCTGGTGGGCACAGCCATCTCTGCTCAAGATAGTCACAGCCTGGGAGGAATCGCCCCCCCAAAGGTGCCATGTCCTCTTTGGTGGCCATAAAGGTTCTCTAAGGTTGGTAGCTCGGACCTGTCTCCTGAAGAAGTGTGTGTTCGGTTAGGCCAGTCCTACCCTTCCAGCCTGCTCGGCAGCCAGGTGGCACCCACAGCACAGCACCATCAGGGTGGCCCGGGTCCTCGGCCCCGGCGTGCAGACCCCAAACCTCTGCTGCCCTGCCCTGGGTTGCAGTTTCCCCGCTGACAGCTCGAACGCAGGTGCCATAACGCAGGCAGGGCATTAATTATGGCAGCAGCCGATGGAGAACCAGCACGAAAAGAGTTAAGAGAGCCAGGGCTTGTTGCTGTCCAGGAACCCAGGCTACCTCACCTCCCAGGATAACCATCAGCCAGCCCTTTCTCAAGCGCTTTTTTGGCAAGCTTCGTTGTCAGAAAACCACCTGTTACTTGGGAGAGATTCAAATGCATAATGAATTAAAAAAGCATATTGTGTGTTACTATCTAACCCCCAGACAGATGTGTTATTTAAGTGTGGTTATGATCTGTGCTGTTAATTTTAAACAACATATGATCAAAGACCATGTCTGGCTTTGTGCTTTGCTTCCTTTCAGGTTCTGGCTTGTGTGTCCATGCCAGACAGTTGTGGTTTCTGTCATATGGCAGGAAAAGCTTATTTTACGTGCTGTCTAAATTTATATTTTATAGCACATTAAAACAGCCCATCAGAATTAAGTTATCGCATTGTTTATACTGGTAAGTGAATCACAGCTGTGGAAAAGAGGGCACCACATGAAGGGAGTTTTAGGCACACCTACTCCCTATGCTAAGGACTTTCAGCCATTTTAAAGACAGCAGCAGGCTGAAGCGCAGACTGAAATACATAAACCACATCACTGCTCCTGTGGGAAGGCTGGAAAACTGTTGCAAATGGCAGTCCTGCCAACCAATCAGTCCAAAAGCACCAGCCAGGCCCTAGGCAGACAGGGAGACACGCTTAACAGATCATGAGATTTTTTTTTTTAAATAATACAGTTGGGGTTCTTTTTATTTGCTCCCTGGCCTGAGCCTTCAAGCTTTGCTGCCCAGCTAGAATAGCTAGGCATCTGCCCTGAACGAATAGCTAAGTAAATAAACAGACCAAAAAAAGGAAAAGCAGCTCCTTGTGATCGTTCGGCAAGAAGAGGTGAGGCTTTAACTCAGAGACAACGCATATTTGAAGACGTCAGGTAAAGTTGCAGGAGCTCTGGCATACTTAAAATGGTAGAGGGGCACATCTTTCCTTGACGTATGCCTAACTATGCTGCTTTCTGAAAAACTCAGACAATTTAAGGTAGATGTAAAGCACAGCCAAAAAGTCACTCTTGCTGATTCAGTGTGCAGAATACGTGTTTCCCCCCTGTAGCATTCAAGAGAGAATCTCAGTTCAGACTTTCCACTTAAATCTACGAAGCCCATGTGGAAGTGGGATTCTCCGTAAGAGAACTGAAAGGGAGAGACCTGGTTTAACATTTTCAGACCCGGAGCCAGGCTCAGCCCTCACCCGCCCCGAGGTAAATGCAACGCCGCGGCCAGCTGCCCACCTCCGAGACGTGTCGGGGCTTCAGCCCTCCTTTCGCTAACAGCCTTCTGCCAGGCTGCGGGCAGCTGCCTGGCTCTGGCCACCCTCCTGGGGAGGTAATAGTCCTCTGGCTAAACAAGCGAGTTACTCAGCCCCGTTACAGGATTCAGTCATCTCTCCCGCCCAGGTGTGCCGGGAGGGCTGCTCTGACTCAGGGCCAAGGGCGGCCTGCCCCTGCTCTACCCAGCCCAGTGGTTTCGACCCGGGTCCCCTTCCCAGCCTTTTCAGCCACAGAGAAATTGCTCTCTGCTTGTTGTGGGGTTTCAGCTCTCCGGACCCAGAGGAGGTTTCCCGTTCACCCGACACCGCTGTGCTCCCAACCCTGCCATGACCCATGAGTCGGGCTGGCTGCTGGCTGCCGCTGTCCCTGTGAAAGGCCGGCCAGCCTGGGATCGCAGCTGTCGCAGGCACAAACAAAGGGAAAAGACACAAACTCTCCCCCTCTGAGGCTGCATTGAGGCACATCACGGTGGCTCCAGCCCAGCCAGCCTCCAGCCGCGGTGCTACCGCTCTCCGGCCATTTGGCAGAGGTACCACCCCTCCTCCCTGCTGGGGAAAACACATTGCCCTAGAACCTCTCCGTGGAGCGGACCCAGGCAGGAGATATCTGTGATGTATCTGTGAAGGCTTATCCCCACCTCTGGGAGCCAGGCTGAAATGCCGTGCGAAGGCTCGGAGGCGAAGCAGCGAGCACAGGTTAAAGTGATCGCGCTGTGCTGCTTTAATGTAAAACACATCCCACTCCTGGACTGCTGCTGTTAGAAAAACCTGAAAACACCCTCGCCCACATATGCGGTACCGAATAGGAGAGCATGAGGGGTAAGAGGGGATTGTCTGAGAGAAGAGACTGGAGCCGAGGAGAGGATTTTAAAGAGCACAAACATTTCATATGGCTGAGTGCCGGGAACACTAGGAGAAATTCAATGGATTATGTTGCACCAGAGGTCAGAATATAATTGTCCCTTCTGGCCTTTAAAACCTGTGAATCTATAGAGGAACCTTGAAATGACCAGATTCCTCAGGAATCTGATTCCTGGGGTTTATTTATTTATTTTCTTACCAGCTGCCAGACACAGCATGCTCCTAGACAAATAAGGAGGTGGTAGCTATGGTGGTGAGTATCTCAGTAGTGCTAATCTCTTGCGGGGCTTCCTGGCAGAATTTCTGTTTCCCTCAGAGGAGACAAGGTTAAGGGGTATAAAACAGTTTCATCTCTAAAAAACTAAGAAAGGTGGGGCTATTTGAGAAGTGAACAGATGCTAGGGAGAGCAAGGGAGAACTAAGAAACTTAGCGCATGAGTATTCTGCTAGTAGATCTTTTTTAAACAGCACTTTCTGAACCCCCGTATTAAATAGCTCTTGTCCTTGCAAAGGGCCAAAGAGCTAAAGACAGCTCCACTAATTGCTACTTCCCTTTGTCCCTTAGGTCTAGAGATTCCCATCTTCTACATTATTACTTCATCATTTTAGTTGTGCAAGAAGCTTTTATGCATCATAATATTAATTAAAATAAAATAATAATAATGCAAAAAATAAAAAGAAACAGTTATTAGCATCTAGGTAGCATAATTTTTAGAGCAGGTACTTTGCAAGAGAGCACTAGCCAACACTTCAGTCTGCACGTGCTCTTGATGGGCAGCCTCATTCCGCAAACCAGGGCCCCCTCCCATGACCTGCACTCACACCGAGGGGCCGTACCTTGCGAGCACGTTGCCATCTCCTGTGACATGCACTAAAGAGAGCAGACGAAAGTAAGGAACAGGGGGCTGTTCCAGCCCTGAAACAGCCTAGAAAGGGAAAGCCTAGAAAGTTACAGGTGACTTATGGCCACTGTCACCTTCTCCACGCCCCTGAAGGTACAAGACACAATCTACTCTATAACTGATATCCATGTAGGGAAGACAGTTGGAAACACCTGACCCTCCTATACTAGGCACAGACGTTCAAGTAGACCAAATTGCCAGCGTCATTCATTTGCACCTTTCAAGTTAATGACACCTTACAGGGAAGGAAAATTCAAATTAAAAATTGAAGCTATTAATATATCTTTGAAAATGGTAAGAGAACAAGATGAAGACCAATAAGAGGCCACTAATCTTGGCATACTTCTGGCTTGTACCCTTTAAATCATTGTAATACCTTGCTCAAATTCAAACATAAATAGGATTTTTTATGAGGGCGTTAGTGCTCCTGCTGCATCAAAAGCCATGTCACATTTTACGATTCCTAGAGCTGAGAATACTCATTCCCAAAATAGCAGGCCTCCTCACCAGATGATCGTAACGCAGATGACAAAATAATGTTACTTTGAAAAATACATCTGTAGAAAGTGAAATGCAAAGGCAGAAGGAGAACTTCTCTGCTGCACCTTTCAGTGGGGTCCGAGGGGCTCACAAGCTAAGCAGGATGCGTTCTGCAGCTTTCTAGCGGAGGTACAGTACGTTGTGAGTAACCACATCCCCTCCGCTCGGCTTCTTCTCCCTTCCCGGTGACTAGTTGCAACTCCTCAGATGTATGTGACAAGCAGTAGCCGAGGACAGGCAGCGGGAGGGAACTGTTCGCCACGAACTAACTGCGTCTTTAAATTTATTCCCCGCCACCCCTCCATTCTGCCTGTCTGTCTCTGTGACTGCCTGTTTCCCTGGAAGGGAGGGGGGACCCCAACAAACCCTGAAGCAATCCCCAATTTCCTTGGTAGAGGGGAAAAAAACCTATTCTCCAGAGATCAAACCTTCGGTGAATCATTTTCCACCGCTCTGACATGTCAAATACTCCAGTGATTCACCAGTCATGGAGCTGTGATTCACCTGCAGTAAACAGGGCTGATTGCTTCCCAGAAGCGCCGTGGTTTGCATCGCTCTTTCAAGGCTCCGCTTCCAACCCCGTGCTCCTCACCTCCCTGCCACACGCCACTGCCGCTGCCCCCCTGCCGCAGCAGCAGCCGGGGCAAAAAGCCCCAGCTACCGGATTTAGTCCAAGGGGCCGAGAGGGAAGACGGCCTCGGGCAGATGGACAGGGAGAGGAGAAGTCAGGAGGGCTCCTGAATCTTCCCTCACTCCCGTTTAAGCATGAAAAAGGGAAGGACAGAAAAGAATGAAAAAGGGAAGGACAGAAAAGAAGGGATGGGAGGGTTTTGGTATTTATTTGTGGCTCTCACTGGGTTCGTCCCCCTGCCAGTGCGGGACGCGTTTTCTCCAAGCGGGAGCACCAGAAATAGAACTGACATTACATCTAATGAGCTTTTTTGGTGGCATATTCATTAAGCTTGTAGAAAGGGTAAAGAAACGCAGGAAGCTTAGTCTTGGAAAGCCTCCAACTGTACCCCTTTGACTCATTAAAGGAGGGAGTAAAATGAACCATGCCCCAGGGCAATCGTAAAAGGATAAGCAGGGAAGCAGGAAAGGGTCATTTCATCAAGGACTGGGGGACCCTGGCAGCCCTGGCTGGGCAGTGCTGGGCTGGGGCTGTGGGATGGCCGGGCCGTGGGATGGCTGGGGCGTGCTGCAGCCCCATGGGCAGGGATGTCCGCGTGCCCTCGGCGTGCTGGTGGGGTCACCTGGGCTTTGTTCCCTCTGAGCCCCAGAAGGCAGCAGGCACCTCCCCGGCCAGAGCGAGGGGACATTGGAAAACCCTTTCATGATCCCGGGAGACGCTGCCTGCCCCCCGCCATTGCCGTGAGCCCCCCGTCCACCACCACCAGCGTTCCCCTGTCCACCATCACAGGCGTTTCCATCTCCATCGGCGGCTCAGGCTGGCCTTCCTCCCTGCCGAGGGGAGGGGGAAGGGGGGAAAAGTCACACAGACCCTCCCCAGCCTCGCAGGGGCAGGGGGAGGGGAAGGGGAGGCAAAGTCCATTGAGGAGCTTCGCGGGGGGCCCCAGATTTGCTGAAACCAGTCATGCCAGCTGCAGCCCAGCCATGATGAGAAAGGAGGGGAGACAGTGCGGCAACGGCTTCCACGACCCTGAGGGAGGAGGAGGAGGAGGAGGAGGAGGCCCAGGCTGCTAAACTGACACCAGGCAAAAGTTGGCCACAATTTCCCCCAGCCACGGAGGAATAGCGCAGGCAAGTCAGATGTGACCGTGCTACAGAGCCAGGAGAAAATAAAAACAAGTGACAGCTGACTCTTGAGGACTTTTGCAGGGGGTGGAGGTGGGGGGAGAGGGCGAGGAGGGAGGGAGAGACCTACAAAAACTGGGGGAAGGGCAGAGCGCAGCCCAGGAGCCTTCTGCGGCGGCAGATGGAGAGGGAAGCTACCGCTGATTCCTGCAGAGTCAGGGAAGGAGAGAGACAGCATCGCACCGAGGTGATCACAGGAATAGGGAATGAAGGCACAGAACAAAGAAGGCGTTTTTGGGAGAGGACCCTCAGAGCCGGGGCGTCCCGGCGCGGTGCCCCGGGGTGCTGCGGCAGTGGGCAAGGCTGCACAGGAGCTCGGGCACAGCTAGCCCAGGCTGCTGGAGGACAGGGTCTGCGCGAGCAGGAGGGACGGAGGAGACATCTGTGTGTGCAGTTACTAAGAGGTGCAGCTCAGTAAGACCCCACGGAAGATCTAATTCCTCAGAACCAGGACCCAAGCGCGTGGTGGGGAGGAAAATCTGAATTCCCTTGCTCAGGGCTCAGGGGGCTTGCTCTGAGCTGCGTGGGGACAGAGCCGCGGTGGCTGTGAGCAGTGCTGCCTGCCTTTGCGCTGGTCCTCAGGTCCCCGATGCGCTGGCGATGATCGTTATGACAGCCGCTCTCGCTGTGATTGGCACCTCCCGGTTGGATCAAGGTCACTGTTAGAACACATCTTTTCATTAAAATGGCCGAGAGCCTGTCAATGACCACAGGCCGCGGCTAATTAAGGGAGGACCCAACGCCCCCGCGCGGGTCGGTAATCAGGGCTGATGCTGAGGGGAGCCGGCGGAGCAATCCTGCCCCCAGCACCCTCGCGCCTGGGGAGGACATACCCGCTCCTGGCATGCCGGGCCACCCCCCGCCCTCGCTGCTGCCACACCACAGCAGCAGCGTCACCTCCTCTCACTCAGCTCATGAGAGGCACAACAGCATCCTGGGCACCGGGGGACCGGGGCCCTGGTGTCCAGTGGGGTCATGGGCCATCAAAAGTGGAAGGAGACATGGCAACAGGCTCCTGACAGCGTGATCAGGAACACGTTTGGGGGACAAAGACCCATAAGCAGGTTTTAGATCTGAAGAAAATCCTTCTACAAAAAAAGTCTGAATACAACCACAGTGTTATAATAACTAATTCCTGGGAGAGCATGAGGTTCGTGCTGTGCAGGACTCCGCAAAAATGACAAGGTCTTCTTGGGAAAGGACACTGCGGGAACGGGTCCGCGCTACTTGTGTAAATTAGCAGCTCAAACCCCGGTACGGGTGGGATGCAGTTACACTGATCGAAGAATTTTCTGGTGCTCAGACACTGAGGTGCAGCTGCACACTGCCAGGCACCCCTATAAATATTACTGTCTCCTATTTTACACGTTTTGGATAGTACCTGCCCATGGTCTTAGTTTGGCTAAACAGTGTATCAGTAAAAGTCAGTTGCTTCCTCAAATAAACACAGAAATAAGCCTTTCTTGAAAATCAAGGAAAAGAGTGCTTTTCCAAAGGCTATTGGTGTCTCTCAGTCTCATGTTACAGCACTTCTGCCCGGATCCTTTCCTAGGGCTCTCTTACTTAATTCTGTACCACTGAATGACAGAGCAAGGGTTCCTCGCCATGGAAAATGGGCCTCTGGGCTGCCTCCATACCTCCACAAATGTCACCCATTCTCTTTTGCCATGCAGCTACCACCTCCCAGCCAGACTATCTTGCATTCTCATGTGGCCAGACTCTTCCTAGTTCAACACCATTTGCACTTTACGGAGGGGTTGTGCTGATCTCAAGAGCACTACGGGAGCCTCCTGAAACGCCATTCAGCTCTCCTGCCCATGCGCTCTCCCCTGTCCTGGAAAAACCCTTCCTCTTTGTTCCAGCTCAGAATGAAAAGACATTTGGGAATCTTGGCTTCTCTTGCAGCGTCCAGGCGTGCCTCCCTTGTTTTGTGTCCATGCAGGCCCTGCCCAGCTTTGCATCTAGAGATACAAGAGAACCAGCCACCGGCATTTGCTGACATGCATGCATGGGACATCACAAGTTCCTGTCCCAGTGAATACGGGAAAGAAGCTTGACTCCCTAAACTGCCTTCTCATACAGCAGGCACCTTCAGTAACTTCCCAGCAGAGGAGGAGAGGGAAGCTTGATCCCCCCAGGCAATTTGTTCTCAGGCTAAAGAAATGCTTTTCTGCCTTTCTATCAGTTTCTGCCAGTTACTGTGGTTTATAACTTACATACTAGGCCCTATGCCTGAAAATCATTTTGTAGAATATCCAGCGCAACTGGAGCCTGGCCTTAGTAGACGTTGCTTGGCACAAAGTAATTAAACAATCACAACAAGGACAATTAATTTTGTGTGTGATTGTGGACAAATAGCAAAAGAATAGCAGGGACTTACTGCCTCGCACACAAGACGTGCTTTCCATTACAACTTTTTTAAAACATGATTTAAATAAATTTTTTTCAAAATGGATGTGAAAAAGGGTAAGCTATCTGTAATGCAGTCATCATTTCATTCTGATCTGTAACTGCCTAATCCAGGCCAGGACTTGGAGAAAACCATTACAGTGACACTAGGCACCCACTGTGAGAGTCAGTCTGGGAGCTAGACAACTAGGAAAAACCACAGCTTTGGTCTGTGTCCAGCAGCCTAAATAAAAAGTTTCCTTTGCATGCTTCGCATTCATCAGAAAAAGAGTGCTAGCTAGCTTTTTTACACAGTAAATATGCACCGTCACAGAAACGTGTCACCATAAAGTCACACTGGCAAAACCTCGAGCAGAGGATGTTAAAAATGATATATTGTAATTATGTTATCTCAGATGAATTGCTCCTTTTTTATGACTCACAGTGTTCACACAGAAATGTCAGTCTTGAGCATACAAAGAGCATGTGTTGCTTTGTCCCCACTCCAGTAAAACACCACACAGTCGGCTTCACAAACAATGGTTTAGGTATAAATACACATGTTTATGTATATAGGTGTATGTTTGACATTGTGCTTGTTTCTTTATTTTACGTTTTCCATTTGCACTTTGATGATGCTCACAAAAGTGAGGGTGCTAAAACTGAGATTTTTCTGTTATTCACAGGACTCCAGCGGCTTGGGCTTAAGTAAAGTATCAAATGTTACAAGTTCACAGTGAATTGTAAGAACTGCCAACACTACTAACCTCTTACGAGACAAATGATACATACTAAACCAGAAAAAACTGCAGCTCGAAAACACAGCTCACCTGAAATACCTCTGAGCTTATATTGCTAGCACTTTAACAGCTGTATCTCCTGACTTCAGTATTAACTGTGCTTTTCCAATAGCTTCCTATGCACTCAGTCTTTGCAGTGCTGTTTAAAAAAGAGAGAGAGAGAGAAACAGAGAAAATTGAGCACTGGAGTTCAGGACTCTCAGAGGGGAATACAGCGGGGAGTAGCGAATTTCGAGCGGTGCTAATTCCCATGCTGCTAATTGGACTGAGGCCATTTCCTGCACGCTGAAGTCAAACAGGACAGGAGCATATGGGCTTTCAGAGAGAGAGCGGGCCTTTGCGATGGAGAAGAAAACAGACATTAAAAAAAAACACCCTAGAATCCCCACAGAATATTGGTGATTGCAGAGAATTTACAAACTTAAAAGCTGTATGCACAGATGCTGCTCCTATTACTTCTGGGAGAACTGCACCTTGGAAAAGACGGTGCTTGCTCCTTGGGGATATGTCGTTTTCAGCGCCCAGTATTTTCCCTTGGCCCTACTGTTAAAACAGGATAGGGTTTTATTTGTTTCCTTTATTAATTTTTAATTATTTTTCACTTTATCTGCCCTTCATATAGGTTTTAAAGGCAGGAGGAGATGCTCCTCTGGATAAGGTTTTCTGAGAGCAGCCGGCGTAGCTCTCAGGCCTGAAGGAGAGTGGCATGCTCCGTAACGTCACAGAGAGGACAGACCTGCCCTACAAGGCTGAAAGTCTTCGCAGACCACATCAGCCAGCCACAGAGGCTTTTTTTCAGCTGCTTCATACGCAATGAAGCAAAACATTTATCGTCAGTGGGAACCGTATCAGGACAAGTTTCAGACGTCACCTGCTCTTCTTTAAACTCACTAAATTCAAGCACAAAGGAGTCACATGCCTTGCAAAATGAGTCTGGGAGAGGCATAGGGAGGTCATGCTTCAGGGATGAGACAAAGCAGGGATCCTAGGGGTGAGAAGGATGCTCTTGGAGGAGATGCTGATTAGCCCGCTTCCCTGTATCTTCCTGCAAAGAAACCGGTGTCAGGCAGGGTCAAAACCAGGGCACTGACAGAGCATGGTTCTGATCCTATGTGGCAAGGAGGGTGATGGCCCAAAAGGGTCGATTCTCTTCTATTAGCTGCTAATCCAAGGTGTCTCTTTTACTTTGTTTGCCAGTTTATTCTCCCTACAGCTGTCTCTCCTCTGCAACCCGCTGCCAAAAAGAGATATGCAGAAGGCAGTGCGCAGGGACTGATGGTGGAAAATTTCAGCTGCCAGAGCAGGTGTATAAAGTCAAGAGCCACATAAAGCCAGAGGGGCACAATGGCTCTCGTGACGGATCCGGTCACGATGGGCGGCACAAGCAGCATGATCCTCCTGCGAGGAGCCGACCTGCTGCATCCAGCTCCTGCCTGCAGCCCCAGCAGCCCACTGACAGCCTGGCTTTGCCACCCGTCGGGGTCCCTCGGTGGCTCTGGCATCTGCCCTGCCCTCCTCTCGGAAAGCGGCCAGAGGAGAGAGCAGACAAAGGACGAGCAGCACAGCTGGAGCTGCTGGAAGCTGCACGCTGCCCGGTGTTGTTTCCGTGCCCGCCGAGCGCTCCTCTTCCGTAGGGAGAGCCTTTCCTGTCGCCCCGTGAGTTTGGCTCTTCGAGCTCCCTTGAGTCTATTGCTCGCCATCATTTTTAAGGCATTACTGCAGAATTCTTTTTGTTTTTTAGTATTATTATCGGTGGTTTTGGCCGGTGTATCCGCCGCAGACCATACGTCTTCATTGCTGGCTGTGGCCACAAAACACGGACACTTTGGTGACCTGCCTCGATGCCCCCACTCGTTTGAATGTCCCATGACAGGAGAGCCCTCCCAGAGCACGTGGACTCCAGGGCAGCAGCGCAGGGGTTAATAAAGTGTTTAATACCAAGAGGCCATGCAGCAAAGCCCAGGTTAGGGCCAGCTGCACCCCTCCCTCTGGCCTCCATCTGGTGCCGGAGCCCTGGCAGTGCTGCATCACGCCAGTGCTGCTTTCCCCACCGAGCTCCTGCCCCGCTTGTGTGATGTAAAGCAATCCCTTTGTTTCCTCTGTAAGTCATTAGCCTCAGGGGCCATTACAGGGAAGAAAGGTAGCTGGGGCTCTTTTATCTGAAAGAATCCATTAGGAGGGGGGGTCCTTTCCTTCCTCCCTGTCCAGGGAGTGGTTCCTGCCTATGCACTGCTCCGGGGACATCTCCTCACCGCTGCATGGCTAGCTCCTTGCTGCTCATGGCCATTCCCTCACCCCACTCCAAAAATGGGGCAAATGCAGCGTCACCATGCGGAAACCACGAGTCCTCAGCCCCGCCAAGGGATGTGAAAAGGAGGACACGCATCTTTAAATCCATCTTAGTCTAACAGAGTAGCTTTCTCTTTGCTGGCATTGTGGGTGACTGAGGGGTGTTGAGCGCTCTGGCATGTCTTTGTGGCTGTAGAAAGCAGAAACTTGTTCTTGCTTTGTTTATTCTTGCACTGAAAGCAGCAGTTCCTGTGCATTCGCAAGACTCTGGGACCCGAGGCTTCAGATAATAACCCCAGACATTAGAACACTCTTCATAAACTTGAAACCACTAAAATAATAATAAAGAAATGAAAGAAGTGTGACAGGGAACATAACTGGGTAGTGGGGGGGAGGGGCTCTGTTTGGAGCACACCCTTCTCTCTTCCCCAGATCGTGAATCGCAAAACAAACGTTTGCTCTGTACAGTGCGTGCTCCCGAGACCAACAAGGACCTGTCTCGGGCTGATACGAGTTGCCTGAGCTCCAGTAAGACATTAACAGCAGATCTGAGCCCGCCCCGCTTACGCTCCAGCCTCACTGGGGAGCAAGCAGCCGCGGTCAGCCCAGAGCCAAGCCAAGCAAGCCAGCCCAGCTCAAGGGCAGGGTGTATTTACCCAGGTTCGGTGTTAACTGCTAACGCTGTTCCATGGCTTGACCCCAGATAGGAGCTGGCTTGCACATCAGTGATTCGGAAGACAAGCGGGGTGAAGACACAAAAAAAATCCTAGCTAAATACAGTGTTCAGCAGAAAAGATGCAGCTCAGGGCAGAAAAGGTGCCAGCCAACAGGAGCGGGGGCTCCTGTTGAAGCTGTGAGGGGCGGGATGCTCTTGAAAGCCCTACTCGGCACCTGCCTGCATCCGTGCGTGGGGAAGCGCTTCCGGAAGCCTCCCCCACAGACACAGTCACGATGGTCACCACTGAGGAGCCGAAATTAGAGGGAACAAATGGGAGCAGCTGCCAGAGCCGTGGTGGTAGCACGCACGTGAGAGGAAACACGTGTGAGCCCACAGCTGGAGCTGGCGCGAGCAAGAGCACTGCCATGTCTCCTTGTCAAAACCACTGGGGAGAGAAATGCCAGCAGGTTGAGAGTAGGAGATCACCTCCTCAAGTTCTGCCCTGCCCTGTGCAGTGCCCTGCCTTGCCTTGAGTGGTGGCTCCGGGAGGGAGGTGGAGGGTGAGGGAGGGAGGGAGGTGCAGGCTTCCCTATCCGATGCAGTTGCTTTATGAGATGTGGGGTCTTGGGGAAAGGTGCATGGGGGATGCACACTCCACTCTTCAGAACTCAGTGGTTGTACACACCTCAAAGCCACGAGCTCAAACACCAACCACCGAAATATTTAGGCTGAGGGGAGACCTTATTGCTCTCTACAACTACCTGAAAGGAGGTTGCTGAGGTGGGTGTTGGTCTCCTTTCCCAACTAACTAGTGATAGGATGAGAGGCAATGGCCTCAAATTCCATCAGGGGGGGTTTAATTTGGATATTAGGAAAAATTTCAGTACTGAAAGAGTGGTCAGACATTGGAACAGGCTGCCCAGGGAAGTGGTGGAGTCACCATCCCTGGAGATGTATAAAAAATGTGTAGATGTGGCACTTCGGGATACAGTTTAGAAGGCATGGTGGTGTTGGGTTGATGCTGGACTCGACGGTCTTAGAGGTCTTTTCCAACCTTAATGATTCTATGATTCTATTTCAAGTTCACCCAATATAGCAAGAGATTAAAAAAACAAATGGAGGAGGACTGCTGCCAGGGAGGACATATGGGAAGGCCAGTGTCCTTGCCGCTGCCTGCTCCACCGCGTCTCCCTCTGGTCTCTCATAAATGTCCTCCCCACTCGCCGTATGTCACACACACCCTCCCCGAACCCGCTGACACACTTATGCTGGGCCTCAGCATGGCCGGGGGACACCACCACTTCCCTGGTATTCCTGTGCTGTAGTGGCTGAGGAGGTAACTGACCCCGACAGAGAATGCGAGCGGGGACAAGGCAGGGATGGATGGACAGGTGGACACACAAAGGTAGTGGGAATGGCACTGGTGTGAAAAATATTTAAATGTGTATGATATCACAGAAGCTTCCCCCCTTTGCTGTGATGGTCCTAATTCAGCACAAGCTGGTGCCATAAAAATGGGTGAAGATGTTTGGTGCCGCTGGTAGGGCAGCATGTGAGCAGTAACCTAAGCAGCCCCTCTGGCAGGGCTCAGGCACCAAGACCCACAGCCGGGGTCTGGTGTCCCGCGGTGTAAACTCATCAGCAAAGTGTCTACCCCAAATCCGGGCGAATTTACACCGGGAGAGGATCCCACAGCGGGTGCACACTTTGTGTTAGGGCACAGGAAAGGGGAGATGGGCTGCTCACACACACCTTAACTGCAGCAACAGCCTCGAGGGAGGCGGGGGCTGGCGAGCATCCGAACCGCGGAGCAGACCCTGCCCACGTCCATCGACGCCTGCACAGACATGTTCAAAGCAGCTTGGCTTCCAAGCCCGGTCTTACCCCTGCGGATTTCCTGCAAGGAAGGAAAGCAGCCAGAGAGCCCATAGCTGCCCCTTAGCGAGACCTCGGGGCTACACGGCTCTCGGGGTGCCCTGACTTGGGGCACCATGGCTGAGCTGAACACCACCTTCACAGTGCCGCTGAGTGGGTGACAGCACAGCACAGCACGGACGGACCGGCTGGCTCCCGGGGAGCTACGCCTGGTGCTGGACGTGGCACAGGTATCTGGCTCACCCCAGGCCGATGCTCCCATTGGGGCTGGGGAGCGAGCAGGGGTTGATTGCCTCCAGTCAGTGGGGACGACTGGTCAGGCCTGCCCGGGGCAGCTCCGCACAGCACCGTCCTTGGCCACGTAGGTATGTGCTCCTTGATCTGCGCAACTCAGGCTGAGAAGAGCCAGGGAGAACTGCAACAGATGACATTCTGCATCCAGTCAATGCACATGAGCCAGGTTGTCTTTAGGCACATTGCAAATGAGGCTCATCTTTCTCTACCCGGAGAGTCGGTGCAAACACCCAGAAACCGTCCCAGCAAAGAGCTCCTACGAGACGGTGGAGGGATGTGATGGAAATCCTGCTGTTTGAGATGTGATTGACTGGACAAAACATTGAAAATATGACGGCTCCAAAGCTGCCACAAAAATACATCAGAGCTGATCTCATCTATGACAAGTATATTGTGTACTTATGGATGGATCTATACAAAACCCCACATCTGACCCAGGGTCACAGGCGTAAAACAGTGAGAGTCACTGTAAACACGCTTGTAATTATTTGGGAATTTCTTCCCTTTCTTCCATTCATTAAAGAAAATTATTTTGTTTCTCTTTTCACTTCTTTACTCACGAAGAACTTGAACCACAGCCTATCAAGGTTTGCAGGACTTTGTGGGTTTTGGATCAGACTTCAAAATCCGGACCACTGACTGGCAGGAACCAGCTATGACAAGATGTGGAGAAAATGTAATCCTTATCCTTCGTAGGTGCTTCTATATCTCACTGGTGTGCACACAATAAGCCACACTGACGGGGATGTTTCTGCCAGTCCTTGTAGCCTCAGGGGCAGGACTTGCGCCGGGTGCCTGTTACACGTAGCCGTCCCAGTCCTGTTGCTTTGTGTGGAATTATCCTCAGTCTTGCGAGGACGCACCCAGCGCTTTCGCTGAGCGCTGCTCCATTCAGCGGCCGTACGGCTTGCAGAGGATGCTGTGTGAAGGGCCAGAGGAGCTTTTTTTACTGCTCCTTGTCCCAGTTGGAAGCAGTTCCTGGGGCAGGGGCCAGCCGTGCTGGGAAAAAGGGCTCACGCAACCCGGTTCTCCTCATCGGTGGACTGGCACGTGTTGGCAACTAGAAAATAACTGACTCTCAGAACTTGTTTAACCCAGCATGTTTCAATCTGCTTGGGTGTCCGTGCTGGGGTCTGGCCATGGATGCTGCCAGCCTTTGTGAGAACTTCACTCTCTCACTGAAGGAAAAGCGCTGCCCTCAGGAGCAAGTGCCCTGGGCACTGGGGACCTGCGAGAGGCAGGTGGGCTCCCCGCAGCCCCTTCGCCCTTGGGCTCACAGAGGAGGCGAAGCTGCTGCTCAGCCCCATCTCCAGGCACTGCGGAGCCTGGGGCTGTAGAGCTTTCACCTAGACTTTATGTCATTCATTTCTCCTCTGCTGGGAAATGGCTCTCCGAGGCCCCGGACATCTGCTGCTGCTTACCCGGGCTGCAATGCTGGTATCGGAGCTGGCACCGATTCAAAAAGGGACTACAATATTTTATTGTGCCCATGCCATTTTGCTGAACCCTGCCCCAGTGGCCAGGAGGATGGGTGGACAGGGATGAGGTAGGTGGACGTGGTCCTCCACATCTCTGTGGTGCATGGGGGCTCTCACCCCGGCGGGTGTTGCAGCCAAAGCAACAGTCTCCAGCGAGAAGGGCACTTCTCTTGCCCTTAGCAAGTGGCTGCATGAGGGGAACACATTGCTGGGGGGGGG
>Ga0065711_1005628_pt1 | contig 19640 bp, 2 predicted proteins | sample Hoacrofraction12_FD_59098 | JGI IMG/M metagenome (GOLD analysis project Ga0065711, IMG submission 59098) | Hoatzin crop microbial communities from Cojedes, Venezuela - Epithelial fraction 12 v2 (version 2) | ecosystem: Host-associated > Birds > Digestive system > Esophagus > Crop | place... | reverse complement strand
TATCTGAAGGGTGGGTGTCAGGAGGATGGGGCCAAGCTCTTTTCAGTAGTGCCCAGCGACAGGACAAGGGGCAATGGGCACAAACTGAGGCACAGGAAGTTCCATCTGAACATGAGGAAGAACTTCTTCCGTCTGAGGGTGATGGAGCAGTGGAACGGGCTGCCTGGGGTGGTTGTGGAGTCTCCTTCTCTGGAGATATTCAAGACCCACCTGGACAAGGTCCTGTGCAGCCTGTTGTAAGTGACCCTGCTTCGGCAGGGGGGTTGGACTAGATGACCCACAGAGGTCCCTTCCAACCCCTACCATTCTGTGATTCTGTGATATCACTACACCCTCTGATATGTCTCAAAATGAAACCATATGTAATATGAGGGTGCTTTAGATACAGACCAAAAAGTTTAATCTTCATGCAATGCATACTGAAGTGTCTAAGTTTTGACTGGCTTAAAACTGCTGGCTGCACTGCAGTCACTAGTAATTTGTGTTTTATTTACTTAAAGGCTCATAAGATTTTTCTGGTTCTGAACACTGAGGACTTCAGACTTGTGGCTTGTTCATAAATACCTCTGCTTTTTGTTGTTGAACTTACGGAACAAAATTTACGTTTTCAAAATGTGTTTATAACGAAGCATGAAGATAATGAGAAATTAATTAAATGGGAAGCTCATTTTAAAAACAAGAGAATGTGTACCTGACTAAATATGTACTGTAAATGATTAATCCTATATCTATTGCATAAATAATAATGTATATCAGACTGAACTAGCCTGAAGGTTCTGTAAGTGTTATGCTCTGTGTGTATCCCATAGGGCAGGAGAAACCACTAAAGGTGTCACATTTCATTAAACCTTTAGACAATTTTGTAGGTTTCAGGCCTGCTGGGATAAGAGATTGGCCTTACGTGACTTTCTCAAATGAGATGTAGTTTAAACACTTTTCTTTGGCTACAGTTTTCAAAATGTTTTGTGGGATACTGGATATTCTTTTTTGGATGAGCAAGCAGCTGGCAACTTGTGTACGCTTTGAGCAAGTGAACTACAAGGCATCATCAGCCCTGCTATATACTGATACAGGTCAAATGTAATAATAGTAGTATTCTGAGGAAAGAAAAGAGGTTTTTGTTTTGTTTGTTTCTATCCATCCAAGATGGTATAGCTATTATGTCCTGCAGTTAGGTAGTTGATGAAATAATTCATGTGCTGAAAATCTGTCAAGCACTGTAACATCTAGAATCTAGTGTCCTGATTTCACTCTCTTTTACTTATTTGTACATGTAATTTATAGAACTTCATACATTTTTCATTATCCTGTATTAGCAGGATCTCCCATGTTCAGTACAGCTGATCATTAACTCAGGATTAGTTTAGGTAATTTCTCTGATTATTTCATAAAGAAGATAGTAATCAAAGATATCTTTTTTTTTCCAGGAGCAATAAAAATACATTAGCAACTTGTATCAACTTTTTTTTTAATAGTAGACAAATATAGAGGTTACTTTACTACAGCTACTGAATATGCTTGACCTACAATCTTTAGTTACCTATTTTCTTCAGTTTTTCACTCACTCAAAGCCATGACTCAACAGTTCCCAAGTCCGAGGATGTCCACAGTGCTGATGGTATTCAGCACTGAATAAAGCTAAGATCCTCTTGATGTCTTTCTTGTACGTGGTTGTAACTGTTTTGTTAATTCTAAATAAATGGTTTTGTAATTAAGAAATAAATCTTAAATTCTGCTTGTACACTTTCTTTGAGTCTCCTACTTTCAAAATTTTGAAATTGTTCAATAGTATTTTGAAATGATTACAAGTATCTTCCTCTGTGTTTTAAATGAAATGCTAATAGAGGAATAATTGAAAATATATCCTTATATATAGGTAAGAGTATGTCACTATAGTCCTTTAAAATTGCTATCAGTGACATACACTTTGCTTTATTGCTCTGCTCCTTCACGTAACAGTTCCCTAAGCTTTCAAGATTCAGAGGGTAGAATTATGCACTAACAGTGCTCAAGGGGCCCCTACTAGTCTTTGATTATGGTCTTTTCTGGGTCAAATTAATAATTCATACAATATTTCTCTGTGAAAAGACATATGTTGCCTGTCATCTCCTGTCATCTTTTTAAGGTTTCTTTTAGTCCTCTAATGGGACTGATGCCAGATAAGTTCATTTGAGGATAAACTTCAGAAAAAAAGGATAATTACTAAGTTATATGAACAGGCACCAAGCAGAGAGCATTCTTAACTTGGATGCGTTTTCTGGATATTCAGCTATTAGACTGTGGAGCAACTTCTCGTAGAAAATGATGGAAGATCCATTACATGAGGAATTTAAAATGCAATTGATAACTCCTGATGGGGAAGAAAAATCACTGTGGGGAATAATTTTGCTCTGTGCAAGAGCTGTAGGTACAAATAAATTTTGCAACATTTTTGAGGGAAGTGATACATTTCTCATGCATGCTTTGGCTGTTTGCTTTAGGCCATTTCATTACTCTTAACATCTCGATCATGTTCTTTGAGGTACAAAAGGTATTTGGTGAAGATGTTATATGTTTTAGATTTTAAAAGTCATCTTTGATTTAAGAAAAAACGGATCACTTCTGTTTTTAACTGACTGAGGAGATCCATTTTCAGGGGAGAGACTCAGGTATTTCATAAACATGGGTTTGAACAGAACAATTCAGAAGAGAAGGTGACACCCAGGGATTTTGATTAGCTTTACATTATCTCATTGGGTTTTTGGGTTATGGTGTATTTTTTCAGTTACACTCAGTTTGCCTGTAGTACTCGGGACACAGATAGTGGTGCTTACTATCCCTTTGGCTGTTGCCTACTTTCAAAAGAGAGGCAAAGTGTATCTTGACAGTGCCTTTAGACTCCTTATTCTGTGAAATGAGGTTGAAGGAGAACTCTGGAAAGCAATGAGAAGAACCTCCCTGTGTAGACATCCATGACTTGAGTATTCCTACAGAGCTAGGGAACAGGTGAAGAGAAAGGGTTGTCCAGCGTGAGACAAGGCAATGCTGGTTGAAATTCTCATCATATAATGGACTTCCTGTATGACTGTGGGAAACTTGGCTTCCTTGCCCATTCATAAAATTGCCTAATGACAGGAGAAATCTGTTAATCTGATATACTCTGTTCTAGAAAAATGGGGCTGGATATATTCTTTTTCTCCTAGAACCATGCTGTAAAATGACCCCAATAGGGAAGGAGAAGGCTTCTGCTTCAAAGCAGTCATGGTTAATTCTTTTACTAAAGAATATGGTAATTTACCTTTAGTTACATCTCAGTATCCAACTCAAAAATGATCTGGAACATTTTACGTTAAATTGAATCAAATAACTGTGGTGTGATTAATACTGCAGTTCCAAGATAAGGTCTTGATGATCTGTTGTTTGAAAGATAAATGAATGTGTTGAAGAATAATAAAGTTAACATTTTATGCACAGATAATTGATGATAACTGTGATTTTTATTTCACATTCCACCAGCCTGGGAAAGATTAATTTCCAAAATATCAGCAGTGATTACAGCATAAAATAGGCCAGTATAGGAGAGGTATAGTATTTCTGTCTTTTTAAATGGTATGGATATAATTAAATTGCAGGTGAGAGACTAAAACTTTTTGTTATAGCAGTATAAAAGGGTAGATGGGGCTAAATTACTCTTTGAGGCATACATTTCAAGAACATTACTCAATCACACAGAGAGAATAGCAATATAACTTGCAAGAAGAGTATTAAGGACAAAGCAATTTGTACAGAGATTTAAAGGTCTAATCACATATGTAAGTACTTAATCTGTGGCAAAGCTTGAGACAGCTTAAATTGCATCTGAAAGAAAAGGAAGTAAGCTTTGAGATGATCTGTGTTATACTTGCTAAGTAGATTCCAGGACTTTTTTTGTACACTGAAACTATCTTGTCTCAACCAGCAGCACCCAGTTAATGTGAGCTGGAATTAAAGGTATCCTTTACCACAATCTCCAAAGTATTGGCTTAGGGAGAACTGTCAGTGTTAGCTGTGTTTCCTGCTCCAATTAATTTACCCTGCTCTTAAATTCGTACTGTACTAGAAGGGTGAGAAATGACTGTCGTGAAACTTGCCCTGCCAGTTTTGCATCCTCTGAGAATTTCTTTAAGCTGGGAGAATCCTATTGTTCTCAGACAAGTTTGAAAGCTTTCTGGAGGTGTTTAACTCAGCCATGTTTGCCTCACACAGCAAAACTTGTGCTGTATGGTGGTTGCCTGCTATCTGTCTGAACTAGCTACAAAAGGAAGGTTCGTGTTTGTAACAGTAAAGGAGGCTGTAGATCATATCTGTAATGATTCATCAGAGTGAGTCTGTGGACTGGAAAATCCATAGTTTTATGGCTACAACCCACTGCGTCTTTGTCACTTCCTCTAATACTTATGTATAATTACAGTTAGTGTAAAGTCAACATACACACTGGATAAGCACAAAGCCCTCTCTCTACTGTTCTTGGTCCTCTGTGGTACAAATACATTTACAGTATTTTGTAGTTTATACCATATATTATAACATCATTTAGAATACAGCAAAGTAATTACCACTGTACAGTTTTATTGCAGTCACTAGATTTTCTGAATAGATTATTACAATTTTTTATGTAAAAATGCAAACACGAACAAAATGAAGTCAAGCCTTCTTACTTTATCAAAGTGCTAGCATCATATTATAATAAAGTACCTTGTCATCACATAAAAGAAAAGAGGTAGCTTAGACTGCAACTTTCTCCAATACATTTTATTCAGAGCAGAATACTTCAATAAAATGTATAAAAATATGTACTAGAACTGTAATTCTTGTATGTAAAACAGTATTGTAACAAAGATCTGAGCTAACTAATCAATCTTGTGTGTAATGACTCAGATGACTCTATTTGCTATTTAGAATATTGGATCCGCTTTCAGAAGAGTCCTAGTGATTACCAGTACAATACCATTACATATTTCCGGTGAAAAATCCAACAACACAGGTTTTCTCTCCTGTTGTTATTTTTTCTGGCTTTTCACTTATACATTTGGTATGCTTCAAGAAGATTTTACTATGTGGCTATTAATATAATTTCTGAGTTTCGCAGTTGAATCCATGAGGCTCAAACAGTAACTTCACCCTTCGTGTTACTGTAATGTAGTTGCCCAGGAATAAGCTGCCCTGCTGTCATATTTAACAAAACCCAAAAAAACCAAACAAGCTAAAACGAAAAAAAAAAGTAAGAAACAAAAGGACATGAGAGGCTGGAGAGAGTCACAGTTGTTTCACAGGAGACCTATCAATTTTTTGAGTGTACAGTCACAATTGTTTCCAAATCTTTCTATAATTTTACTAAATGAGCAGCTGTTTAGTATTCACAGAAGTCATTTGTTCATTGCAAAGCACTAGAGTCTCTGGCAAAGACTGATGGGCTCTTTTGGAGGCAGCTAGCTATGTGGTAATGTATGTTTTCCCCAGAAAATACCCTGGGGTGGATTTAGAACCTGGGGTTGACTGAATCTGTTACAAATACATTGTTGTATGAAGAGACAGTAAGTATGTGACGAAGCATTCAGATGAGGGATATGCAAGCCCTTCTCAGCTGGCCGTCTGTTATGACTAACCTAAAGAGAAGAAGTGTGAATACCAGTAAGCTATTTTCCAGATGACAGCTTAGAAGTTTGACTGTCATTCAAGGAGAAAGATTAAAGCTTTCAGAACAGGATTTTTTCACTAATGGGGTCAGTTCCCACAAAGCATGCAAATTCCCATGTTTCTTCCAGGGAGCATTGTCAATGCATCATCAGGAAACTTGACTTCAGCAGAAATATGGAGGAATAATTTTTTGAGGAGGCTATTGATAAGGAATTAATTTACAGAGCTCCCCATCTACATGATACGGAGGAAGTCCTTAAGCAAGCCTCTCATCTTTTTGATAAACTTTCACCAAGTCTAGTAATCAGCTGTGCATGATTTAAGATCAGGGCTGTTAGTAAGTGAGAAGGCTATATAATAACTTCTTACGTTTTTAGCTATTACTTACATTGTCATCTAATAAAGAATCTTATTTCAAAGATTCAGTTTGGTGCACTTTTTGTTTGCACTTATCTGATGGCCATAGTTAGCCAAATTACGATAGTGGCATAGCTGGTGTCCTAGTTCAGGAGGTTTCTCTGTTTTTAAGTTTTTGTTGGTGGCAGTTAAACAAAGGGTACCCTTTGTGAGAGAACAACATTTTATTTCTAATTCTAAAAACCAACACTTAAAACTATGACTGGTTATGTCCCAAAATCTTTTTTCCAATTTCACTTGTCTGAGAATGTAAAAATAAATGAAAATGAAGAAATCTTAGTACATATTGATGCTGTGAAAAGCCGGAATTGAAGATTCAATAGTCGGCAGACTATTAAGCAGGTATTCTTTATTACGGTGTCAGGTACACGAGGGATCTCTCCTCCAAACATGCGTGCCAAACACCCTGTCATTTCAGGTTAAATACAATCACAATATACGTATTCATTATATTTCCGATTAGCATATTAATGACTTTTCCAGGAACTAATTAGCATATGTTAATGTCTTTCACGCATGTCTGTTAGTGTCCTCGGGTGGTCTTTGGGGGTCTTAAGATGAAGGCGTATACTCCTCATCACAGTGTCCACTGGCTGACCTTTGTTTCTGCTCAAACTCAGTTCTAAGATCATGCATACCATATCCTTCCAGCTTTTTTTGCTCTGGTCTTGTTGCCCTCCTGGTGCCTTTTTATCTCTGTAGCTTGGTGCGTCTGCCTTCCCAAGGCTGAGCTGCCCAAATAACATTATTTAGGAGTCTCTCTGTCTTAAAGCTTTCCTATCCCCCCCAAAAACAGCAAGTCAAGTTTGTCTAAGTAGCATTATTTAGGAGCCTCTTTATCTTAGAGCTTTCCTGTCTTCTCAGAACAGCAAGGATCTACTTCAGTTTAATTACAATCACTCTAGTAAGTGGGAATTTTACATTCACGGGTATCAATATCCATTGTTTATGCTTTCAAGTGACATTTTCAGTTTTCTGATAAGCAGATGCACAATCTGGTGAATATGAAAGAGCTGGAGGTGCTATTGGACTTCCTGAGTCACAATGATTCATCTTATGTGTTTGTTTCAATAACTGGACCAGTTTTTGTTTCTCGTCTGTGTTATTTTTCCATCACATTTTTACGTGCAATTTTTTGTAGCTCAAATATAGACAATTTCTGGGGTTTAAGTGTACTTTGAGACTTTAACTTTCATTTGTTCCATTAGTATTTCCTGCTAATAGAACAGAATTTTTGAAAGTATATAGAACCACAATTTTCAAAAGAAACTAAAGCTGATGGCAATGGTGCCGTAAGATAAACAGTTATGGTCATTTATGCTGGCAGCTTATTCCTGTCCAAGCAGTCCTGGCATGTTAAAATCACAGCAGACCTGCTTTATCATGGTCAGGGCAATCCGATGATAAGAAAATATCCTACAGATCTTTCTGTGTAAAAGAAGCTCTTTGTACAGGTGTTGCTGTTTGACAGGGATGGTATTTACACAATTCACTTTTTTGTCCATGCTTAGCTATTACCCACTAGACATATTATGCTGGAAGTAGCACAGTGTTGCAAGACCCTCATACATCTCAGCACATTTTTAATGATCTCCATAGTACGTGATCAGAACTTTTAGTTCAGTTTCAGAAATAAGGTAAGAGAATTACATGTGGTAGTTCCTTAAGCAATCAGGTTAGAGGACACTATGGTAATTCTACATTGCAGTTTTCTTCAGTAAAGATTACTGAACTTAATAGGTCACATCTATCACACTTTTTGTTTCAGATCCTTTAGAGACTTATGAAAGTTCTCCTGCATTTTTTTTTTGCATTTTGTTCACGGTATTATTAGTGCTTTTATTTTAGGCTGAGATTCTGCAATGAAATGTTGCAACAAAGGAATAAACTGTGCATCTGTAGTATTGCAGAATAGAAAGAGGCCCGATGGATAAGAGAATTACTTGTGGGCTTTCTGTGCTGTATGATGTCTTGCTCAGTAAAGACTTGTTGCCCAACATTAGTAGTTATTAACCAGTCTGTAGAAGAGGAAAAAAATGAATTCTTGCCTCTCAGCTGTCTATTTTTTGATATAATTGTTGGTTGCACATACATAAGCTTATACATAACGCAGGTTTTCCTACATTGTGTGATTCAACATTATCCTTGAAATTTAGGTTCTATTTACAAATGTTTATATGATCCTACCAAAAGAGTAGGTTAAGAAGTACTGTGTAGCATCACAAGGAATAAATTTGGTAGGTAATATGCAGCTACTGATGAAAAAAGAGTTACTCTTTATTTGGTAATTATTACTATATTCTAAGAACCGGACTGCGCTCAATGTAATTACTGCTAGAATTTACAGGTTTTGGTTTTTATTTCACTCCAATCAGATAGTCATTTTGTGAAATTAATTTTATTTAATGCTTGCTTTCTGTGTTCTCTTTGCACATTATTTTCAGTTTAGACTCTCAAATTGATTTTTGAAAATTTCACAGATGTAAATTTGGGATCAATGCTTTAATAGCGAAAGACACATGAAAATAAAATGTAAATACCATAAATGCACTTTTAAATTATCTGACACTCTTCATCACTGCTGGTATCCAAGTGTGCTAAGTGTTACCTGTTAGATACATCTTAGAAAGGATTTGAACCTCATTCTAAGATTATCAGATACACAGACTTCTGTTTTATGAAAACATGTTCAAATGGCAGCAAATTGTAAATGTGTAAGAGAATTTTAATTACACTCTTTAAAAATTGCATTACCCAATAAAGTAGAACTTATGGATTGTCATATTCCAGAATCTGTGTTCTGTGGTTGAAGTATAGCAATTAATCTGTCTCAAAACAAGTGAAGTCATTATGCATACATGAAATGTTAGCAGGGAGTCAAAGAATATATCTAAAGTTGTGAAGCACAATCTGAAGAGAAATGTTGATAGGAAGGAAGAAAACCTGTTTCTTACATCATACAGTATGACTGGATCACCCATTAAAATGATACTTCCGAGTCTGTCCAACAGTAATAAAAGTTTTAGTATTTTCCAGTTCAGTTTTTCTCTCTCCCCTTGTTATGCCTTTCTTTGTTGATCTTTCTAAATACCATTAAATAAATTGAATTTAAATTTAATATAAGTTAATATGGTTTCATATGTTACAGGACTCTGCTACATGGTTGAATGGTTGTAGGTGTAGGAGAGAAAACAATTGACATAATAAAAACCTAATCTTTCCAGGTTCAACCTCATGAAATCTCACTATAGGACTGTGGCGGTGTTTTCAGGAAATCTTTCTTTTTTAAAATGTCCTACAATTGAACTTCTGTTGTAGAAAAAGAAAACATCTAATGAACTCGAAACACTAAGGAGGAAGACACCTCTCCTGTCCAACTGCTAAGAGATGAAAAATTGTATTTTAAAATGTTTGATATAATTCATCTTGGACTATATGTCAATACAGAAAATATAACATTTCTGTTAAAGAGGATATACAAATTACTGTTAACAATATTAAAGTCATAGTTCTGTTTCAGCATATCCGTTTAATATATTTGGCAAATAATATTTCAAGAAATATTTTTCCCTTATTGACAGTGAATATACTGGTTTATAGCTTTGGTGTCTAGGTGCTTGGCTTTCATTGATACAATTTGTTTTGATCAGATCTTTCCTCTCAAAGAGTAAAATACTTGGTAGATTCACACTATGTATTTTATTAGAAGAAATAATTAAGGGAGGTGTGTCTCATGCAAGCACAGCTCAGTCGGCAAACCCAGCACATCTGCAGAGCAGTCATTCCTTTTAAAGGCTTGGCCCATCTTCCCTGAATGTACATTACATCAGTGGGGGGTTAGACAGAAACAGGGCTAAAAACTCCTCTGCAGCAGGAGTGAGTGTTAGCTACTGCTGATGTTTAACTGAATACACTATTGCCTCTGACATTCTGCGTATGTGTAATATGGATAGGGAAGAAGCTAGTAGCAATCAAGGTATAATGGGGCATATTTTTACTTTTTACTGAATTTTTCACAAACCTTTGTTCTTCTGGATTCCTGAGCTGTTCATTCCCTATTTGCTAACTTACTGAATTTTTCTTCAGCTTCTGCTCATAAGTAGAATAATTTTTAAATCACAGGCTTTAGAGTGATTGTGATTGTCAACACTGAATGCTGCAATTCAATGCAACTATAAGAAGCTATTTGGGATACCAGGAATGGGTTAGTCACAGCAATACAGAGTAAAAGCAGACTGTTTGATCCTTAAGTCACATACGCTCTAACGTGTGTGGTTAATTGTTTGTTACTTTTTAATAATTTTTACTGTTAAACAAACAGTTGTGTAGTGCCACTACTAGTGATCTTCTGAGATTATATTTACACTTCAAAGGTAACAATTGTAAAATTAGTACTATCTTAAAACATTTTGTAACATGACATTATTCCAATGCAAAAATGGAAAGTTTATCTGTATTTCTCCCAACCAGAATTATTTCTGGACACACGTTCTTTGCATATTCAGATCACAGCATTAGTCTCCAATATGACCTACCAGCTTGTTTTAAAGAAAAGAAGGGGGAAAATGAGATGGAGTTGCCATTGCATTGAAAACCTACCAAGAAATATGTGTTTCTTTTATTTATGTTAAACGGAATACAAAGATGTATTGGAGCTAATTGGCTTCCTTTGAAAAGAGGTTCAGAAGATTAGAGGAAGGTGTAAATTATTAGAAATGCAAAGATTTTAGGTAGATTAATAGTCAGGAATAGCTCATTTAATCTGAAGTGTTAAAAGCTTTCAACCTGAGTGATTAATCTCTTGAGGTTTCTGTTTGGAAGCATATATTCTTTCCATAAGACCTTGCTAATAATAATGTGTCATTAGATCTGTGCCTCAACACAGAGATGTAGGTTAAAAAGTTACTAGAATTACTTGCATGCACCCCTTAAGGAAGGAAAGATGCATAGATACCCTGAAGGCTACTGTATTCCACTTCAGTCTGTATAATCATGAATAGGGAGTACTGTCAAATCAGAAACAGAGTACCAGAACCAGAGTGCATATCTGCTGGAAATATACACTTCTCCCCAAATCCTTGATTGTTCTTTTCTCATGAGAGCTGACTTGGAATAATAGCCAGGAAAAAACACTGTTTTCTTCACTGTAAGTTTAAACAAAAGCAGTAAATGACTTAATTCAAATCTATGTACAGTAGTGCTTTTTGATGCCCTACTTTTCACTACCAAAGACATTTGTGGGAGAACGTGATCTAGCCATGTTCTCGATGTGGATATAAACATCTGCTATTTAATGTTGGACATTTAGCAAGTGCTAAGTTCATAGACATCGTCTGTGGAAGGCTGAAATCAGAATGTAGAGGGACCCTATGTGGTAATGCTGGAAGCAGAGATGCCATATTAAAAAATGTCATTTATTGTCGTGTGAGATTCATGTAACATTTGAGTGCTTGTTCTGCACCTGCTTGCTTTCCCATAATGAAAATACAGAGGTAGTCTAAGATAATTATTGTATTAAATGAATACCATTGTTCAATCACTCTAAATGTGTACTTTTCAAATGGCTTTCTGTAAAAATGAGAAAATCTGTCCTAAAGAAGGTTATTTATAAGGTGTTCAACAAGCACATAGTGCTTAATAAAATGAAAGAGCAGGATGTTTAAGTCTATTGGTCTTTCTGCACAGGAGTATTACTGCTGTTTATATTTGTCTCCTTTGACTTTCACTAATATATACCATCTGTATCTTTCACTTATATTCAGTTTAGCACTGCTTTCATGGTTCCTATTCATACTTTTCCAACTGTACATTTCTCTTGTACCTAACATTTTTTTCAGATAGTTTCATTGATCAGACCTTTAAAATTAATTGCTGGTTTGTGGGTTTTTTTTTCTAAGGTTGACATCTAAAGCAGCTAATGGTCTCCTCTGTCTGCAAAACCAGAAAATAGGTAGTAATACATTTGAACACAATTCTACATGTTATAGCAATTTATTACAAGAATATGATATGTTACTTTTTCTATGCTGGTATTATATAGGTGCAAAGGCAGTCTAAACAATGCATGTATGTATAAAACATTTTGTGAAGAACAGAAGTAAAATGACTGTCAAAGAGTAAAGGTGTCAGGTCCTCAGCAGTAACTTTTCCTCTACAAAGCTGCTCCTATCGAGCCTTACTAATGCTATGCAGACTGCAGGTCCTGTGGTTACAAAACCCTTTCTTCTAAAGCAGTAAATTATGAATGACATGGGCCTTGGCAGAGCTGTGAGGGAATGTGACCAGGGATGGCTGGTCATTGCCAGCGCACAACCAAAACAAGCTTGATGAGCCTAGTGGTATCCTCCAAAACCTCAGAAACTAGAAATTGTCTCTTCCTGACTCACTCAGTTTCAAATAATGAGATGCTTGACAGTCTCCACGTACGATGGCCTGGTGAGCTTAGGACATCAGCTCAGTTTGTGATACAAGTTGAAGTAACTTTCTCCTAGAACTAGTACTATTATCTCTATACCATCTTCATCCTACTATTATTCTACTGCACCTTCGTGTGTAAAGACCCTGCAAAGTGACAGTCCTCTTGTGCATCCTCTAAAAAATTCCCAGCTTTTGTGCTGAAATACTCCTTTCCAACCAGATTCTGAGCTTTGAGAATTATAGTCTTTATACGCACCTTACAGTGGCCAGAGTAAGGGATGAGAATTTAACAGAAGATGTGGCATAAACAAGACGATGGACGGGAGAATGAACATTTGTATGTTGAAAGTTGCACAGGATTTTAGTAGGTGAGCAAATGTATTCACAGACAGATTTTCAGCATGTCTCTAACTTTCAAGTTTATTCTGACAATGCGGCTTGTTAGTGAGTACTGATTTAATTGACAGAATTCACTCCCTCTTTTATGTATATGTGCTCGTGCACTTACTGAATTTGGGTGCAGGTGACATGGTGCCAGAAATCCCAACTAGATTATTTACATTGCACGTCTTAGAATCAGAGTCACTGAGGTTGGAAAGGACCTCTTGAGATCCAATCTCTATTTTAAAAAGCAAAGTTACTGAATTTTGTAACTGAAAGTTGCAAACATTTCCAGAGAATAGTCTTTGACACATGGAATTTACAGACGCTTGTACAGAACTTGTGTTTTTCTGTTGCCCTTTGTTGCATCCTGTTGAACAAGGACTGTGATTCACAGACTGAATATTAGCAAGCAGCAGTTTTTCAGGTAATATTTGAGTCGGTGTAGGTTTTTTTCTAGGAGCAATCTATGTAAAAGAAAAATTAATTTGCATTGTTGCAAAATCAGAAACGTTTGAAGAGAAAAAAGGAGATTTCTGTCCTAACTAGTTGTATTTTTTAATACAGTGTTAAAAAGTCAAAGCTGAAGGCTTCTGTTCTATAAATTCAATTTAAAATATCAGAATGAAAAGATATTACTCCATAATCATTACTTTTGAGCACACAGTAATACATATGGGCTTAAAAAATACAGAGAGCACAAATAATTATTTCAGCAGATCACTGCATTTCTGAAACTCCAAAAGGTTTGAATTAAAGTGCTTGAAAGCCATCCTGTAGGCTAATTGTGTTTCCTCAAGCCTCAAGGCAACTCATGATGTCTCCATGGCAACTGTTCTTTACTTTTTTATTTATAAAACAGTTTATGCTTCATACTTCGCATATTATTGGGTATAACGAAAACCTAATACTGGAGAAGTTTAGTAGTCAGCAGCTTCTCCTTTTGCAGTATTTCCCTTAGTGCAGATATTACATTTGTGATTTCTGATCTTAACTAGATTTTCATAATCAAGTGATCACTACATTTTATTTTTGTGCTGCAAAATACATATTCGATAACAAGGAAAATGATGTAATGTTTTCTTATATTATTGTAGGAGCAACTCAGCAGATTCTAACTGCCCTTCATTTGTGTGCATTTTTCATGTAATTTAGCAGAGGTATCGCAGCTGGGATAGTGATTGACATCAATACCAAATCTGAGCATGATGAAACAGATTCTTTTTGGTTTTTCCATCCATATCATTTGATTGGTACATGGCTATTTCATTGACTATAAACTGGAGCAGAATCAGGACTAATATACTAAAACTGAAAAGGGAACACTAGTTACTGAGAGTGAATAGGAACCTGAAAAAGTGCTGTCTGATGTTCAGGCTGGCATATTCAGGACATGAACACCTAGGGTATATTCGCCTTCCAAACTGGCTTGCTAAATGACAGCAGACAACTCATTTCTCCTCTGTAACTCAGTTCCTACATCTACAGGTGGCATTAATGATTTGTTTTTGCAAAACACTGCAACATCTGCACTTTTGAAAAGAGACATATTATGGGTCAAAGCTTTTCACTCCTTGTGAATACTAACCAACTTGCTTTCAGGAAATATTTTGCTATTTGTCAGTTCTTGCCCATTAGTGTTTATTTATGCTAATGAGACCAAGAATCTGTGGCCATTTCAGTCACCTGCACAGCTTTTGCATTAGCAGTCATTCTAGAGAGCTACTTAGCAATTTGAGTTCTAGATTCCTGGTAATTTTTGTCAACACAGTATTTTTGCTAGGGCTACCTAATTGTATTTCTTCACATTTGACAAAGGCATAGTTGGAGAGCTTTTGGTCAGCTGTTACTACCAATGCTTTTACCTACAGCTAAAACTGATGCCAATATAGTTCATATCATGTGAGCTTAAAGTGATTGGGAAGGATTATATCTTCTGTGTGCGGTCTCCTGGAAGGGACTGTGGTACACACTGAACGAAGAGGAATAACGGAGAGTGATGCCTAGTCTTGTAATGGTTCTGGAGCTCATAGCAGGACTCAACTGAATTCAGTAATCAATTTGGGGACGCAGTGGTTGTGAGACCTGTGAGCAGTTCTGGGCAAACATCTGTCAAGGATGTTTTAGATATGATTGATTCTCTGGTATAAATTGGGATGGGCAAGAGATCTTTTCAACCTGTTGGGAGCCTCTCCGCACCTATTTCTACAGGGTTTTTTGTACTTTTCAATGAGGTATAATTTTTTTCCCCAGTTTTTTTGTTTTTGATTTTCAAAATTCTTGCTTTAGTATTTACTGAGAGTCTTTTTCCTTCAAAGATTTGAGTTTAAAGTTTGTGTGAGTAAAACTCCACTTAATAACAGGCTTAAATGTAAGTACTTATTTAGACACTTTATCGAATTAAAGTCTGTCCTCTCAGTGCCTCATTTTGCCTTCTTCACCCTCCCCCTGAGAAATATGAGACCAGCATGGTGATGACTAATCCTGCTGCTCTTGTTGTGGTAGTGTTGTATCAGTGAGGAATATTTTTAAAAGCATTTCCTATTGTTTGAATTAATCTTTAATAAATCAGGGAACAGCAAAACTGCCATGTGACCTTGAACAAAAAACCCATAATTCAGATACCTGATATAGAGGAATTGGTTCCCAAGCAGCTTAGAGAGTATAAACTGTTGTCCCATAGTAATTGTCCAGTAATGATCACATCTATAGAACATTTGTAATTTGTTTTTATGGAAAATATACAAACAGTACCCTTCCCCCAACTGTGTAGTAGTAATAATTCATTTATCAGTAGCAGCTTGATAATAACAAACTGCCAGTCTATATTCTAGCCTGTACTAATAAGACACCTCAGTCTCCTGCGCTAGTCTTAGAGGAGTATAGTGGAAAGCAGCATTAGATGGGCACTGCGTATGCCTGAATGCCAGCTGATTACAGTACTTCCATTAAAGCAGCTAAATAACTTGCTTGTGGTTTTTATTTGCACATATAGCACAGTTATACATGTATACATTTCCACAAAACTGAACACAAACTAGTTGTTAAACAGTTGACAAGAGAGAAAAGTATTGGCTTAAAATATGTTTATTGTAGTCTTTTTTGATTTGTTGCTCTAATAGCAGTAATAAGCAAGAACATGCTATAGAGTGAATGCGTGCCATTCATAATGGCATTGCTTTATCTGAAACCTAGTAGCAATAGCCTTGGTAGTATTTACTTAAAGTTTACATTTAATATCACCAAAGAGATGAGCTCTAGTGTTCTGGGAATATTGCAAATATGTAATAAACAATAGACCCTGCTTGAGACTCTTGGATGATCTATTGAATCTAATTGTAATTTGTTCATATGCCTTATTTATTACAAATGACATTTCTTAGATTTGACATTTCCATTTGTAAAGTATTACTTTAGATTAGGAGCATTCAGAGCTAAGGCTTCAGCTTTTGTTTTTATCCAAAAAATAAAGCATGATCTGCTTTTGGAGCTTCTAGGCCTTCTAAAAAAGCCCAAAGAGGACGGGGGAATTGCACACTATTTGTCAGAGGAGTAATTGTAGAAATCAAAATACTAACTACACACCTCCTGAAGACTCATCTCTGCAGACAGAAATCCTGGTAGAAAAAATCTGTCTGCTTTCTGGTGCTTTCTCAGGGCTCTTCTGGCACAAGACAACAACAAAGAATCTGCCTTCAGAATTAGTAGTAATATCCATTTTAGATACTTTTAGTGATCCTAATGGATTCTACATCTATAGAAATGCTGAGATTTTTCTGTTATATTACACAGGATATTTCCAAAAATAAAGAAAAAATGAAATTGTATAAAACAGAAATGAAAATGAAAAGCATTCAAGAATGCATTATCCACTCCTAATAGCAATTTTAACTGGTGAAAGCCCAGTCTCAGAAACACAAACGTTGACTTAAGTAAGCATTTCGAGCATGGGTCTTACATTATGTTGAACCCTCTAGGCATAATAGGAAATGAATAGAAGTTGAATAGTCAGTGGAAATCTGTCTTTCTTAGGTAATATTTGTATCAGGTAGGATGTTTCAAATTAAGAATTTAGGTGCCAATTAAAACATAAATATGCAGGGCACAGGGAGCAATGATCATTGACCAAAAATCTAAATATAAAATTATAGGATTGGGGTTAGAGATGCTGAATAAATTAAAATGATCCTAAATGAGAATATAGCCTCCTTTTTTCCTAAGCAAAAACTTATGTTGACTAGAAACAAACAAACAGTTAATTAGCATTCATGTGGTAATATTCATGGTCTGGAGGTCTTTGAATAACTTGTCTACAGCCCAAGATGGCCTTACTGTTAAAAGTCTCAAAATCAGTTTAAAAAAAACCAAAGCAAAACACAAAAAAATGATGTGAAGAAGTCTAACAAGTTCTTTTATTTTTTACAGAGCTGGACTATAAGCAAAAATGACAAAGTTTTGCTGGTGCAAACATCGAAATAGTAGATCTTGTATGCAGCATCTATCTCATTTTATTGACTAATGTTATTTTGGCCCCATTTATCAGTACAGTACTAAACTTTGGGGCAGTGATGGTGGGAGGGTCGTGAAAGATGGAAACTGAGGCAAATGCAGAAAATAGGGAACAAAGGGGTACAATTTATTTTCTTCATAATTTTATTAGTTTTCCATTCCTTTTGTCGGGGTACTAAAATGATGAGATGATTTGTATGATTGCCATGAATTGACGAATGACCTTAAAAAATAAAAAAGACCTATTAATGTCAGGTATAAGAGGAAGTTTATGGAAGAAATGTAGTTATGTGGTAACATCTGGATGCTAGCTTGGAAACAGAACTCCTTCAGTTTTATTGCTGTTACCCCACCATATTCAATGCTGCAGAAGTACCTTGTAACATAGGGATTGCAACCAAAGATAGGGAAGGAGCAGTACGAATAGATTAACTCCTAAGCAAAAAAAATCTACTTTCCATAAAAAGACCTTAATTAAAAAAAAGGTAGGGAAGGGGGAGGAAAGTAAAAACACAGAACTCACAGAAACAGGTTGTTTTTATGGCTGCATTTTTAGCACTTTTCATGGGTGACAATTACTGTGGAAAAAGAGCTTCTTAATACATTTTTTTTCCAATACTGAGTATGGTACAGTGTGTGTGTGAGCACAAATACACATAGATACACATAGATACAGGGTTAATGTGGAAAGATTTTTAGCCATTAAGGTTGTCAGGATTTTTTCTACGTCATTGCCTTTAATGTTAGTCCTGTCTCATTTTTGCCATCATATTCTCCCCTCCTCTCCATCTCTCTTGCTGTTGTCTTTTTTTTTCCTTCCAGCTCTCTTGCTGCTTTTATTTTTTGAAATAAATTTTTTCTCCATATGATGAAGCATCATAGGCATGATTGATATGATATTTGCTTTCTTCATATATAGATATTTATTCCAAATTGTGGGCAGAAGCCTCTGAGTATTAAGGTTTAAGACTATCTGTTGAATCCCTGATGTTTCAGCAGAACATTGGTTACTACTCTGATAATGTCATTAAAAGTTAAAAAGACTATCAGAAATGCAGAAAAGATAAGCAGGAAGACCATTCTGAATTTCACAGCAGGAGAAAGCACACTGGAACAAAATAAAATCGCTTAATAGCAAAACCTTGCAAAAATAAACAAGGCTTATATCTGTGGGTGTATTTCTTACGGCATGTGTTGCAGAAGCTCAACTCTTAGATATTTATACTCATGACCTCTTGAATAACTGGGAAATATATCACATAAATGCAGTTTATGTACAATATAGACAGACAGACAGATAGATGTAAAATGTCTTGAGCAACAGGAGCTGTTTAAATTCAGGCCCCTGAATTTGTTGCCCTTAGATGGGACAAGATTTTCAGAAGTGATACGTAACCTTGAGTGTCTACCCAAGTTCTCGTGTCAGAAAGTGACTTGTGCTAAGCTCTTTCTGCAAATTATGTCTGTCTCTTCCCCTAAGTATATTCCCAGCTGGGTACACCAGAAATGGAAGCACACTCAATCAGTAAAAACTGTTAATTTTGCTTTAAAAGGAATTCTGATAGAGAAAATTCGCAGCCTCCTCACCTGGGGGCTTCTGATGCAGAAAGGTCAAGAAGATAAGGAGGTTCATAATGAGAGAACAAGACTAGTAAAAAGAATCATTAGCAGTATTGATTATTGCTCCTTCAGTGGTGTCCATGGACTGGCTTGGCAGGATTTGGGCAAAATATTTCCATTTAATAATATGTTATTGGTGGGATAAGTGGCCAAGAAGGTTCTGCAGTACAGACTTCTGATGACTGCAATGTAACTAATCTGAAAATGGAAGTGAATTAGTTGTAGAATAACTGTTTAATAATAACAGAGCTGTCTTCATTAGATTGCATGGTAAGTCACATTTGCTAACTCATGAATGATAAGCCCTTGGGAAAGTTATTAATTTGTTATTCAGCACTGTCATTCCAGTCTCTGATGGGCTGAGGCCACAGAATATAGATGTTGAATGGCTTAAAATGTGAGGTGGCGGGAATTGCCTACGGTTCACGATGGATTTGACAGAGCGTTAAAAATTTTATCCTCATACGAGTGGGTTACACTAGGTATTGCTTTATTCACAACTCAGAGTTGTGCCATCACCTCAGTGAGTGGCAAAGCTTAACTCGCTAGACCAGTTTATATACATTTATTAAACTGATTACATCAAGTCTAGAATCTTCATAAGTTTCTAAGCAACCGTTCCGTTCCTTTAAGTACATCAT
>Ga0065711_1009576_pt1 | contig 19641 bp, 12 predicted proteins | sample Hoacrofraction12_FD_59098 | JGI IMG/M metagenome (GOLD analysis project Ga0065711, IMG submission 59098) | Hoatzin crop microbial communities from Cojedes, Venezuela - Epithelial fraction 12 v2 (version 2) | ecosystem: Host-associated > Birds > Digestive system > Esophagus > Crop | place... | reverse complement strand
GGCAGAAACTGGTGGGTCGGGATAAGGGCAGTTTAACAGAACAGCAAACAGAGGGAAACAGGAACAACAACGATACAGATAAGGAGAAAACACGACAAAAACAGACCCGCTCTCTCGGACCGCACCGGCGCCGCACGCTCCCGAGCCGCGAGAGAGTTCCCGCTGCGCCGCCCACCCCACCGGAACCCAGCGTGACGGCACATGGTATGGAATACCGGGCTCTGTTTGGCCAGGTGGGGTCAGCCCCTACCCCCCTGCTGTGCCCCTTCCTGGAGTCCGGTGAAAATTAACCCTGTCCTGGCCAAACCCAGGACAATGTAGAAATATAAAAACAATATTTTCTTAATATGCAGTTAAGGCGCTGAGGATGATTGCACAAGCTTATCAAGATTCATCTCTATCTGTTATGATTTGAAAATTGTTACAGTAAGTGTTGTGTGGTTAACTAGCATCTATACTTCTATTTAATAAAGCAATGATTCCTTCAAAATACCGCATGTGATAATTATTTACTTCCACAACCAATTACGTTTAAAAATTTTAATGTAAGCTGATTTATATTGGTTTTGTGATGCTTTCTTGTGTAAAGCACTTCTTTTTAAGCCATGAAGTAGACACTATCGAGGACTCATGAAGAGTTAATAGACAATTAATTGTTCACAGATTGTTTAAGCCAGCAATGAAATATTTTGAAGTTAATGCAATTTCTGTGTACTTCATGCTGTAGAAACGTTTTCATTTGATTAATGTTGAAGAACAAGAATGAATGAGATTTGTATGATGGGAGACTTTCTTTCTTTTCAAGTTTGAGTTGCTTCCCATAGAAATTGCTAAAGGACAAGCCTGTCTGCTAGCCTAACAAACATAAAAGTTTTAATTGTCTCTTCTGGCCATGTCAGCATAGTGGATGGAAAATCTACTGCTCTGGGAAAGGAGCCCATGGCAGGGCAGGATGCTGCTCCACTGATCTGTTTTTCTTTTTCTCCTGCCTGACCCTCTTAGTTCTTCTATTGAGAGCCTGTGAAAAGATATGGAGGGGAAGAACGCAATCAAAGCAAAGACAGCAAGAAAAAGAGTTTAGCAGTTCTATGTGAAAATGTCCCAGAGCTTCAGAGCTTAATGGATCAGCTAGATCTGACTTTATCTGGCAGCTTTACCTTTGAATATAATAGCAAGTTTATCAAGGCAGTTACATGTCAGATATTTGTGTTTGTTTCTGACATACTAGTCCTGCATGGTATTTTACTGGGAATGTTTAAGTGTGGAGAAAATTTAAAAGATTATTACCTTCAAGGCACACAAAAATTGGCCTCAGTTACAGTGAGGTGAGCTGTGCTTACAGGCATTTTGATAGTATGATTTCATGACTCCAGGTAATATGAAGTATGGGTTACAGGTTCTGTGGAAGACAAGAGATGTCCTATTTTTTTCAGAAGAAATATTTTTGACATAACTAGCAAGAGCGCATACAAAGGAGGGGCTTGGTAATAAAGGCAACGGGGAAAAACAAAAGACTAGAAAAATAAAATTGCCTTTTATGTACTTGCTCCTTCTCTCTGTTTTGTTCTAACAAGGAAAGCCTCCGGGACTCACAAGAACAAGAAATTTAGAATTAAATGTATTTTATCACAAAGTCATTTTTTTCCCTCTTCAACATAAATTTTATAAGACATGCCTTTCAAAAGCATGATAAAATCCAGGTTGCTGTTCAAAAGACAGAAATGCAAAAAGGCAGAATGTTCTTACCATAAACAATTATTTCCACACACACACAAAAAAAAGACATTCAAAGTAAGTTCTAGTGTTAAATGCTCTTTTCTGTGATAGATTTCTTTGTTTAGAGATACTGGAAAGAAATGTCTTATTTCAATAAGAAAAAATTTTTAAATTTTTTACTCATCTGAAAATGGATACACCATTGAGATAGATGTGTAATTATTGGATAAAAGGGGATTTTTTCAGGGAGATCCTTGCAAAAAATATTGAAAGAATATCATTATCTTTTTGTATACTTTCTGAATTTGACTCGCACAAAAGAAAAATTGTTTTCGATGAAAAAATATTGAGAGACACAGATAAAAAAGAATGTCAGTTTAGTGTTTACTTCTGTGATTTCTTAGTACTGGATGGAAAAAGACTGATAAACTGACAATTAAATTACTTAAATCATTTTCTCACTATATCAGAATTCTCTTTAATCATCTGATGCACATATATTTGTATGTACACATATAGAAAAGTAAAAGTCATAAGAAACACACTGTTTGCAATGAGTATATGCTTTAAATATTCAACTTGAACTTTACAAATTAAATCATAAGAACATTTCTGAGTATTTATTGTTCCCGAAGTATGGGTACCCTCTCACCTAACTTACAAAAGAAATTACTTTATTTGTGTAATCAATAACTTTTCTTGAATGACTGGAGATAAAATACCGTATCAAAGCAAGGTGATGATATATACTCTAATGAAATAATAGAGATTGAAAGACTATAATTCACAGCAGTAGCTTCAAGATGAAATTATTAAAAACATACTGGAGATGCTAATACCATCATACGTTATTAATTTTAAATGCCAGAAGGTATAACTGAGATCACGTACCCTCACCTTCTGTATGACACATGTTAGAGGAGACTACAGATAAACACTGGTTGCCATACCACCTTTTTACACATTACCTTCAAGAAGTTTCGTAGTGTTCATTTAAGATTGTATTTGTATCAACTAACGACACCAGAGACTATGCAATGATTCCACAAAAGGACCTGCAGGTCACAATGCACAGCAAATATTATGGCCTTGTGGCAAAGGTGGTCGAATGTATTCTGGTCTGAGTCAGCAAAAGCATTGCCAGCAGGTCAATGGAAGTGATTATTCCCCACTATTCAGTGGCTCTGAGGCTTCATTCGGAGTAGTGTGTCCAGTTTTTATTCCATGATGCAAGAAAGATATTGACATATTGAAGTAAGTACATCAGAGAACCACCAAAACGATTACGAGTATGGATCATGGAGTGTTCAAGAGGCTGAGAAACCTGAATCCGTTCAGTGTTATGAAGATAAGGCTTAGGGGAGAAGTTAATGAAGTTTTATGCAGAGGACGCAGACAGACACTTCCGGGAGGTACACAGTGATGGACAAGAAGCTCACAGTGATCAACAAGAAGCTCTGGAGACAAATTGCAATGAGACAAACTCTGATACCAAGGCAAATAAGCTAGATACGAGGATAAAGTTTTTCACCACTAGAATAATAAATAACTGGGACAGGTTGCCCAGAGAGGTTGGGGTGGACTTTCCATCCCTAAAGAGATTTTAAGCTCTGCTGGCCAAACCTCTTCTGACTTGATCTAGCTGGTGCTGCTTGCAGTGAGGTCTTGGACTAGATGACTTCTGAAAGACTTTCTAACTGATTTCATGATGGCAGAGGACACCAAATTGGGCAGGAGTATCAATCTGCTTGAGGGTAGGAAGGCTCTGCAGAGGGATCTGGACAGGCTGGATTGATGGGCTGAGTCCAGTTGTATGAGGTTCAACAAGGCCAAATGCCCAGTCCTACCCTTCAGTCACAACAACCCCATCCAATGCTGCAGGCTTGGGGAGGAGTGGCTGGAGAGCTGCCTGGAGGAAAAGGACCTTGGGGTGCTGGTTGGCAGCTGGCTGAACATGAGCCAGCAGTGTGCCCAGGTGGTCAAGAAGACCAATGGCATCCTGGCTTGTATCAGGAATAGTGTGGCCAGCAGGAGTAGGGAGGTGATTGTGCCCCTGTACTCGGCACTGGTGAGGCCGCCCCTCGAGTGCTGTCCATTTTTGGGCCCCCCACTACAAGAAGGACAGTGAGGTCTTGGAGCATATCCAGAGAAGGGCAACAAGGCTACTGAAGGGGTCTAGAGAACAAGTCTTATGAGGAGCGGCTGAGGGAGCTGGGTTTGTTTAGTATGGAGGAGGCTGAGGGGGGACCTTCTTGCTCTTTACTACTACCTGAAAGGAGGTTGTAGTGAGGCAGGTGATGGTCTCTTCTCTCAAGTAACTAGTGATAGCACAAGAGGTAATGGCCTGAAGTTGCATCAGGGAAGATTTATATTGGATATTAGGAAAAGTTTCTTTACTGAAAGAGTGATCAGGCATTGAAATAGGCTGCCCAGGCAAGTGGTTGGTTCACCTTTCCTAGAGGAGTTCAAAAAACGTGTAGATGTAGTACTTCAGGACACAGTTTAGTAGGCATGGTGGTGTTGGGTTGGTGATTGGACTTGATGTTCTTAGAGGTCTTTTCCCATCTTGATGATTCTATGATTCTAAGAACAATTAGCTTAGGTGTCTACGCTGGGCAAATAGCTTCCCTGTATAGTGTCTTGAAAAGCCAGGCATCTCTGGAAGACTTAAGAGAAGTACAATGTAGATGCGCCAGACGGATTTCTGGAGGATTAATTTCTCTCCAGGGATAATAAAGGAAGACTGGGAAAAACATTGCCCTAATTTAGGCACATAGATTTTCCTGTGATTACTGAGGTAAGCATGATGCGCAGAGGATTTTTTTAACTAGTCTCCAGCTCTAATATTTGTGTGTCCATTCTTTAAAATCTTCAGCTGGTATGAATACGGCAACTGCATCAGTGAGTGAGATGATGAATGGAATATGGAAAGCATACAGGGCATAGAACATATGATACAGAGCAGAGGAAGCAGACTATAAGGGGAATGGCTGGATTTTAGAATCTCCTTTTCTCTGGCTGCTTGATATAGCTTAATATGGAATTTGTCACATCCACAAAAAATCATAGATCATACACATTTTTTCCTCTTACCAGGTAGGTAAATCATCAGAGGATAGAACATCATATTTTTCATTTTTTCATTCCACAACACTGTTCTCGATCACAGGGTGCTGATTGTTCATGTCATTTTGTATTTTGGTAAAAATATTCTATTGAGATTGAAAAAGAAGTCTAGAACAAACAGAATCACAGAAATGCAACAAATGTGTAGTTTAAGGCCTGTCTATATTCTGAGATCGAGTCATAGCCATGTGTTGCAAATCCTGATTTAGGCTCCTTCAAAGAACCACTGTCTAAAGGTATTAGTAAAAGTGTTTTTAAGACGATGTTTTAAAAGTGTGACCTAATAAAGTTCAGTTGTAAGGTTCACTCTATTAATTACATGGAAGGAACATACAAAGGAAAACTGGGTTATGCTTGAGTTAGAATGATTCACAGAGAGACTAGAGACAGAGACAATAACGAAGACCCTCCTGTTGAGTCATGTGGTTCAGAATGGACCACCTTGGTTTCTGAACTCCTTCTCAGATAGGAGTCTGGGTGTATCTGGATCCAAACTTAGCCCCAGGTTTGATCACTGGTTTATGTCTGAAGGATTCTGTATGAATGTTTCATTAGCATCAATTCAGTATGCAATCAAAATTACCATGGCAAAATCAAAGTTATCATACTACAGGGTTATGCATGGTATTAGTCACTTACCAAAGATCTGCTGATGGTGAAAAATCTCTCTGCCTCGAGGAGCATAACTTGAGGAGCATCCCAGCTCAAGGGGAGATCACTGCCATGCAGCCATGTTGCCTAGCAGGAAGAGCTCGAAGAAGGTTCACTTAGGCTGTCACGTTTATGGAATGAAGTGGTTGGATTGTAGTCAAATTACGTGGGAAGGTATGCATGAGACTCCTTGTATCCACAACTTTCTTTGTTCCTTGACAAATGAGTCTTGGAAAAGCCACCTGCTTTTCACAAGTTAATTGCGTGATTGGTGTTCCAAGCTCTTATGCATCGATGCTCACTGTGTCACTCTGCTCCCTTGTGGGTTTTCAGAGAACGTATTGAAAGTAGAGGAGTTCTTGGCCCAGCTATGGCTCAAGACTTCATCTCCTCTGGAGCCTGCACCAAATCACCACCAGTCTGGTCAAGAGGTCAAGTGCACCTATCACACCATTCTTTGCAAAAGTATTTCAAACAAATGCAAGGAATGTTATGTATATATGATCTAATTAACAGATTAAACTTCCTGACACAAAATGAGAGTAATCATAAAAAATTATGCAGAGGTTTAAGAAATGAGAGACCAGAAAAAGACAGGAGACCATATAAAACCTTCCCAAACACCCAAAGAATATTGCCTTGGGATGATTCCTTACATATATTGCAATTAAGGACAGCGCAACTATTTCCTCCTATGGAAAACAGGACTGAACTACTGTTCAGTATAGTGCCACATAATGAGAGAGAAAAATGTTGACCCCACATGTGCTAACAACAGACATTTCATTAACTGGACACATCATTTCATCCTGTAGTCTCCAGCATTTCAAACACATTTCTTTTCCTTGAACTTTCCTGATTTTCCAGAATGAACCAGGATAATTTATTTTGATTGAACTGAAGAAGTATTGAGATTTCAAATGTTTAATATGCTTGGAGCTGTACAACATATCTTATGCAACCGAATCCCGGTAAGGATCTGATTTCAAAAAACTTGGGTCATATCACAGTTGGCAGTCACATTTGCAAGCTAACAAAAGCAAAATGAAATGAACAAAGTAAACTAAAATTAGTAACAGCATGTTTCTTGCCTGTGGCAACATATATAATAAGTAATGGATGATGGCAGATGACTCCTAGTTTTTCCTCTTATTTCTACTAATAAAGCAAATAAAAAACATTTTATTGGTAACTCTGAACCTCTCTCTGTCTCTGTGGGCCAGGAAAAAGAATTTTGACCCGCAGGTCTTTTTTTTTTCTCTTTCTCGAAAGTGTCAAGCAAAATGCCATTAGTGACAGAAATGTACTGCTCCCTTGCAGAGCTGCTCTGAATGTAGAGCAAAGAGTGTAGAGTGCAGTCAGGGGCTGGAAACAGGCAGCTGGCTCAATGGAGACAAGGACATACTCTATGTAATTCTCACAGGAAAGTCTCGTCCACAGACATTAGATACTCTGCTTCCACAGGAAGAAGCCCACCCTGGAACCTTAGCTGTTTCATGGCTTTTCACCCCATTCCTCACTGAAAACACCGTTGAGATCATAAATTTTGTAAAAAACAGAAGATATTGATGAAACACTTTTTCGTACAATTAAGAGATGATTTGACTGATTTGAACTAAATGGACAGCAATATAGTCTTTATTGCCTTACTGGCAAAACTGGAATGTAAATCAGGAATTGTTCCTTACTGATTAACGGAGAAGAAAAGACAATCAGACCCACCTATTCAGTGAAGTTCCTAGAAGACTAATCTGTATATACATTATTTGCAGTTTTATCTTCATAAAAGTATACATTCAGAAATAGTCTTCTGTAAATCCTCTGAAATTACACTTAAGAGCTTGTAAATTTTGCCTAATATCTTACTATACCATTTACCTTTTTATTTCCATATCTTTATTAGAATGATGATGGATGCACTAATGAAAGTTATAATTAATCATGTATTTTATTTGATGATATATGTCAGTGATACAACTGAAAACAAAAATATAGCAATTTAACATGATGACATTTTACTGTGATAAAGTTTAAAATTTAGAACAGGTAATTTTTCTATAATTAATATTTAGATTTTCTCAAATTAGTAACTTTTGACTATACTAAGTGTTCTACTATGGAATTCCTACCATTATTTCCTATCATTTTCCACCACAGTTTCAGTGAGAATATTAAGGAAAGTAGTGAGACTATTAAGGAAAGAGATTATCAAGGAAAGTACTGATATTACCTATTTGGAATTAGCTGAGACAGACTCCACACTTCATAACTAACTATTATGCGATAGTCAAAGCCCAGGTATTCAGTGCAACCAACCATTCTATGCTTCAAATTCTTCAAATGCATTGCATAAATGGACTAGTGAAAATTGCACAATTCTATTATTTCTGATGCAATGTTCTTGGTGCATAAGAACTTCATCTCTATATTTAGACCTCCAGCCATAAAATTCTACTTGAACATGTCTCAGACTGAAAGTTTTTGTTTTGGGTAAAAAGTTACACCTTGTTTTTTGTCTATTATTTTGTCAGATTGCTTTTTACAAAGTAGAAAGTACAGTAAAAACAAAACACAACATTAAAATTAGATCAAGAGCTAATTATAAGAATGCGGTGTTTCAGAAAAATCTCTACAGCTGTGGAATTATCATCAGAGTGAGAAGGGAAAAATTGCTGTTTGATAGCATATGTATAGTTCCCTCAACTAGTAAAGTTGGCTATCTAATTCTCATCTAGCAAAGGTGTTACAAAGCCATATTACTAGTAGTGATTAAAATAGATACATTTATAGTAGGAAAAGGAAAAGGACCAGAATAAAAACCTGAACACTGACATAAAAAAAACTTCTCCACTATGAGTCCTTCCCACTGGCTGCAGCCCTTCACCAACTGCCCCAGTGTGGGTCCTTCCCATGGGGTGCAGTCCTTCAGGAACAGGCTTCTCCAGCATGGGTCTCCCACGGGGTCACAAGTCCTGCCAGCAAACCTGATCTGGTGTGTGCTTCTCTTTCCATGGGTCTGCAGGTCCTGGCAGGGGCCTGCTCCAGTGCAGGCTCCCCATGAGGTTACAGCTTTCTTCAGGCATCTTCCTGCTCCGGCGTGGGGTCCCTTCCACAGGCTACAGGTGGATATCTGCTCCACAGTGGACCTTCATGGACTGCAAGGGGACATCCTGCCTCACCATGGTATTCATCACGAGCTGCAAGGGAAGACTCTGGAGTCTCGAGCACCTCCTCCCCCCCCTCCTTCTTCACTGACTTTGGTGTCTGCAGAGTTATTTCTCTTACATCATCTCACTCCTCTCTCCAGACTGCTGTTCCACCCCAGTATTTTTTTTCCCACTTCTTAAATCTGCTATCCCAGAGGCGCTACCATCGTCACTGCTTGGCTTGGCCTTGGCCAGTGGCGGGTCTGTCTTAGAGCTGGCTGGCACTGGCTTTATCAGACATGGCGGAAGCTTCTCATAGCTTCTCACAGAAGCCACCCCTACAGCCCCCCCACTACCAAGACCTTGCAACGTAAATCTATAACAATATGTCACCTGGATCTCCATATTAAGCTGAACTATCTCTCTTTTAAATTTGCATACAGATCTGATTCTTGTCATTAGCTATCCTGCGCAGAAAATCCATATATTTAAAAAAATTGAAGAGTGAATTAAATGATATAATTAAAAAGCATGTAACTGACTCTCTGAAATGTCATTTGTGAATCTCTTTTGTAATGTTCCAGTAAAATAAGAATGTATTAGGTATTTATACAGTAACTGGTGAATTGGTTTACATATGCTTCTGCTGATAACCTTTGTAAGCGAACACTTGACATGTGAAATGATTTGTTCACACTGGAAGTCTAAATGTGGCAAATGTCTGTAGATGTGTCAGCTATAATAATTCTACAAAGAAAAATAATAAATTCTAATTGAGAATTAAGAAACTGGATAGATTGGAAACTGTGTGTGATGTTTAATGAAGAAACATTGGCCAACAAAATTGAATATCTTTTTTACAATACTTGAAGAAGAATCTAGACCCCTTAACATTTATTGACATTAGTGTTTTGAAGAAATTAATTAAAAAAATTTGCTATACAAATTCTCTCTTCTTTTTGGATACCACGTGCTGTATTTTCTTCATGTGAAAGCACATGCTCTTACATTTTTACTGGAGGTTTTGGGTTTGTTTTTTTTTAATTTTAGGTTGTAATAAATATATTCGTTTTAGACAGCAGAGGAAACTGTAAATATGATCGTGGTACACCTTCTCAGGGTTTGAAAAATTCTGTGTCTTTATTTCTCAAGATAGCTTGCATGGAAAACATCTTTACTGTACTACTTTCTGTACAGTTACTATTTCAGAGAAGCATATAATCTTACTGAAGGAAGAACTCTTTATTTAGTCCCAATCATTTTTTTATGGTGACTTTGTAGACAGAGTTGGAAATCAAGCACTATGAAAATTTCATACAAGTGTTCAATCAGTGCCTCTTCTACTGTTCCCAAGGGCTTTCTTTCTGTTTGTGTTTGCATCTGCAACTGTGTCTGTGTAGGTATGTATACTTGCAATATCACCAAACGTTAATCCGTTTATTTAGCTAGATAATCCCAGTGTAACACTGCACCTGAAATTTAAGGTGCAAGTATTAGATTCTTCCAGTAACAAATGCATTGTTATCAGTAAACTAGCAAATGACTCTGTTTCTTAGCATGTAAAGTTACTGGTATAATCTCAATATAACGCTAAAACTACACAAGCCAACTGAAATTTTTGTTCTGCAAATTTCAGGACTCAGGTTGGATTTTCCAGTGAAGCGTGTTTTGCCATAAAGAAATTTTTCTGCTCTGTAACTTTTCAACTTTAACAGTCTCTACAACCTCTAATACAGAAACAGTCTTATTGTTATATCTTCATAGCACAGAGTGAGAACGGGAAGAATCTTTTGATTTTTCAGGTTGCATTTGTTGTTAGAGTCAACAAGAAAGGCGTAAAAAAGTAACCCCACAGCCTATTCTAATTTGTGAAACTCTTATGTCTTTCAACCTGCGTTGAGCTTGACAGGAGTAGAAGCCTGTCTTCAATGTGCCACCCCAAAAATTTATATGACAATGATTTGTGTTCCTATTGTTGGATTCACTAAATGAATCTTCACATCTTTTAGCCTCTTCTGATATTCCCAGCATTTAGACAAATTCCTTCATCTGAAACTCTCGTTGATAGCCTATTCAGTATGGGTCACAGATAGGGGTCTGTATACTGGCTTACTTTGTAGTTGTTTCCCAGTTGTCTGAGACTGCCATTTCAGAACAGGGCTGATCACAGAAGACATCACAGAAGAAGTAAACAAACTTATTTCATAAAATATTTTATAGTGTGAAAAATATTTTTTTGTTGCATTTGTCTTCTTGCTTTCTAAAAGCAAATGGAAAGAGAGAACTAAAAATGGACAAACCTCCCTTAAAACTATTCTCTGAGTGGTTTCTTGGCCACCTGTATGGATGTTCCACTTCTTGCTTTATTTGTTTTTCATTTTCTGTGAACAGCTGTGCTTTTAAATCACTTAAGAATCTTTGCCAAGGAACAACATTCAAAGGTATTGTGCTATTTATTTAATGACTTTGGAAGCTCTTCTCAGCCTTTTCTGGAACTGTAGCTTCCTTCTGAACTCCTAGACTACAACTTCATCGATAAAGTTAGTGTAAGTGTCTCTCTTTATTCTTTTCTTTCTTTGAAAACTACATCTCAACCAGCTCACCTTTGCAATGTCCAGCTCAAGAAGTGTCAGTGGTGGATGACACTGGTCAATGTCCAGCACTTTTGTTCATATAGTTGTAACTAAGAGCTGTACACTGATGTCTAATTGAAATTTAAGGAAGGTTTTTAAAATCCCATTGCAGTCAGATAATCATACAGGCCCTATTTCCTCTTCCCATCTAAAATCAGGTTGTGCAGCATACCTCTTTCCTTTAGAGAATGTAATTTCTTCAAATGTCTATGACTATTCTATTCCAAATGGAGGTGAGGGATAAATTGTAGTCTGAGTTACACTGAGTTAAGTACAGACCAATTGACAACATTCAGATCTTTATTTTATATTTTCAGTGCATCTGAGATCTCCCACAAGATGAGAAAAAGAAAGTAATAATTATCTAAAGGACTATTCAGTATTTTATAAATACACACAATGTATGAGCTTTAAATAGCAAACTTAAGTAACAAATGGAAATAAATGTAAAGAGTACATATTAGCACATATATTGCATTCAAGTTTTTAAACTCTTTTTCTAAGCTCTAATTAAAGTCTTAACATTTTTTTTAAACTTTGGGCATATAGTTGTAACTCATAAGGAACATCCTCTTGTATATTCTATTATGCTATATGAAAGTGTGCGCAATTGCATTTTAGAGTAATGCAATTGTATTTTAGTTGCCCAGTCCAAGAGATCTGCCTCTGTGTTTGAGTAATAATGTAGCAAATTAACAGTTTAAACTAATTGTTGTCTTTTGAAAACTGCATATAAATGGACAAGACTGTTAAAGTTATTTTTTTAATCATTCTTCAATGCTCTACATTTTTGGAGGTGGAGGGTCTTGATAAAGCATAATTTTAGACAAGGAGTTAAGGCTCTAGCACCATTTAGGAAAATAAGAACATGCTTTTAACTTTCAGCATGTACCTCAGTTGTTTTAGTGGGACTTAAGTGTTTGCTTCAGAGTCTGAAATGGTTTTATAACTTTGATTTCAAACATGTCACCATCTAGAAGATCAAGAGAAAAGAAGTAAAAGTAACATTTATAGTTCTACCTGTAGCATTATGTATTAACTGTAGCATACATTTTGTTTTTTCATTGAGTTCACAGTAAAAAGAACAAAAATAGTCAGAGGTCTTCTAGTCTATTAAGATAAAATAAGAGAATTGTCACTTGTTAAATGAAACTTGGTAATCTGCTTAAAACTACTAGGCAGTCATAGACATTTGCATTTATAATGAGAAAAAAACTGTCCAAAACACAGCCCACAGAACTATGCCATATTTCCTGAAGACTAGTTTTCCATGAGTTTCTCTAAGAATCACTAAAAGGACTTATATCAAGAAGATATTGTCCAGATGTCCTTGGAAGTTCTTTTGTGTGGGAGACAAAAACAAACTTGACAGTACTTACCAATAGCTTCTTGAAAGCTATTCTTTCTTTTTCTAAGGGATTGGCATCTGTAGAACTGAAAACAAACAGAATTATTAATATAATGTGTTTCATTATTTGATTATATTCTGATGAAAAAGGAAGGAGGAACTTTCACTTTTTTCATCCTTCAGAATGAAAATTCCATTACAGATAACAAATCATTCAGTATATGCACCTCTAATTTGAACAGCACTTATTCAATCTTCTTTTCCTAGAAATCCATAGAATCTACTACATAGCCAAAAGTACCTGACAGAGTTATTTAAAATGTTTTGTAATAAAAAAACAAACAGTAGTGATATAGATAAATATTTATGACCTTAATGTCATGTTTTGACAGAAATGGCTGTAAAACCACAAATGCTTCCCACATATTGCATGAAGTGTATTTAAATAGGAATACGGATAGACATGAAGCTTTAAACTGTATGAATGGTACTCATTATCACAGTGATATCACTGGAATGTATGACAATTTTGGTTCACTATATTAATGGCTAAGGTTAATAAATCACAGTTTACCATCACAGTTATGTTCTCTGTGTCTACATGACACTTTGAAAAGGGTGGTATAAGGACTAAAAATGGTATAGCATGGTATAAGGAGCAAAAATAAAATAACCTGAAACAATAGTAGATGGAAGAAATATTTTATAGACATTCATCTACTCACTCAATGTTATTTTATTTAAAACCTAATTAATGGAAGTAACAAATTCTAAACTCACTAAAACTGCTGAATCATACTCAACTGGTAAAACAGTGAACCAGACAGCAAGCAGCTAGTAAAATGAAAAGATCATTGATCAGTCCGTTAACTAGAGGGCCTTTATAGATTTACTTGCCAATTTTATTGATGCCATGTGAATATAAGACACAACAATATTTAAAAATTCTATACATTTTTATGGAAAAAAACCAAAATGGTAACATAATGAAAAATTAGTCTTCTTACAAGGATATCTTATTATACAGTTTTCCACTAAACACTCTTGACCAAAAACACTTCACAAGGTGCGTCATTATGTAACTCACCAATGGCATTACAGATCCTCAGAAATGTCAGGAACTGTCACATTTAGTGCAGATGGGTTTTGGACTCCAGTGAAACAGGTTTCTCACAGCTTGTGACCATTAATTTGCAAGCTATTTGTCAGTTGCATGATAAGCAGATGGAGTGTACTCATCAGGATGCAACTTAACTGTGAAACAAATGAAAAAAAGAACACTGAAAATTATGTCACCAAGCTGGCAGGACTTCCAAATACTTCTAGTCATGAGAACTGAGGAGAACTGAAGTTGATACAAAAAAAAAGGCAACTTCCAGAATTAAATCACTTTTTCTAATCTAGTTTCTAGCTGCATTTTGAGTGCTCTGCTATAAAAAGTTCTAGTTGCTGGCTTCGACTCAGGACAGGAAAAAATGCTTAAGTACTGAAAAAATAGCTTCAAATATTTAATCTTTTAAGATACAACACATATTCTCACATTTTTTTTTCATACTATGGTGACTTTTTAGACTTCGTATTCTAAATCTGAATCAGCAGTGCAGTCTTCACTGCATGGTCAACACTGGACAAAGGATGAACTGTCTTTATAAAATTAATTTAAACATATGTGACTCTGAAACTACTAAGCTAGCTATGAAAACAGTTTTCCAGTACTTTCCTGAATTGTGCTAATTTAAAATCTAAATCATCATCATCTTTGATACTATATTCTTACATAAAGTGAATTATAACAAAGTCATAAGCATTAATCCTTTCACTCTTCAAACTTTTGTCATCAACACGTAGTGCCCTTCAGGAACGGTGTGTAGAAACTGAGGCATTTATGTTGGTCACATCTTTCTTGACAGTTCCTGTTTATAACTTGCTGTCTCTGATAAGAATAGGAGAAGACATCATAAAATATGAGCATACATACTGATAAAGTTGTAATCAGGTAGATTTAGGGATTTCTCTTTTCTTTTTTTGTGAAGTGTAAAATTTTTTATATATTCTGTGTATGCCTGTGTATATAAGCACATGCATATATGACATGTCTGTGTGTTTAGGCAATTTATACAGTCTTAAGGGCAGACTAGGCTTCAATCCTTCTAGTATTTGTCCTGCAATGTATCTTTTTTACTTTTTCAATGGAATATATATATAGACCGTAATTCCAGTGTGATGTATCTCCTAAATTAAATTTTTCAGTCATAAGGTTTAATGAAAACAAAAAATCCTAACAATAATATAAGGTGTGGGATTATCTCCCCAAACCTGTATTTTCTACTCATAATTCTATATTCTATTCAGAATTCTAAACATCTGGCTAATTTAGGGAACACTGTACGACAATGTAAAGTTTTCATTTTGGTATGTCGTTAAGATATCATACCTGAATTTAGTCACTCATCTCAAATATAAAATGTAATTTCCATTGAAGTCAAAATCAGCTTTGGGATTTCATCTTTCTTGATTGGTTGGAACTTTTACAAAGTTTATATGGGTGATGAAATTAGATTTAATCTATCCAGTTTGATATATCTCCCGAAACACATTTACAAAGGAAGAATTATGTTATATGAGTTATGTAGATGAAGAAAAGAGAGGTCCCTTAAGAAATTCCCCTTGATGTATATAATTAAGTGCCTAGTTAGAGACAACTCTAGTGATCCTCTTCTGTTAAAAAAAATATTTTCTCCTAATTTATTCTAATTAAGCAGATTGTCATGAGGTCACTTATTTGGCTGTTCATCATTCTTTGGAGTTGTTTCTATGAACCAAACACAAAGTGACACAATTATTCCTGGCAAAGCAGAGATTTTCTATTTCAATATTGAATATATTGAAACTGTTCTATTTCCATTATTTCAACTAAAAAATCACTGAAATAGTCAAGTGGTGACTAATTTGGAAAGTGAACAGTGTGACACAGTTTACAGAGGAACATCATCTCTAGCGCAGGAAAGCCTAAGTAACAAAACTGCAGGAACTGCTGCACAAAACCTGGAGGACCCCTTCTCTCTGGGCTATCCTCATGCTTCTGTTATTCTCAGCCCCCAAGACTCAATACACAAAGTGCTATGGTTTGTCAGGCAGTGACGGGGGCAGGTGGGGTGTCACCCCCTCCCAGTGGGGCTGTGACCCCTTCCCAGTGGGGCCACCCCCAGATCTGAAGCTGGAGCAGGGAGCCAGTAGTCACTGGACCACAGTGCAGGGGTTAAACCAGCGACACCAAGATCAGGCCACCATGAGTCTGAGTCCATGCACTGCTGGGTCACTGCACAGATGGGCCTCCTCCTGCTGAGAGTGGAAATCATTTACTAGGCTACATGTGTGGTAGATATTCCTGAATACCCCAGGGAGCAAATCACATTTACTTGAAGGAAGGAATTTAAATTTAGAATAGTCATAGTTAGACTGACTGGTTTCCTATAAAACTTTTGGTTAACTTGTAACTGACGTGAACTGAGGCACTAGAAGAAGGAATAGGAAAGGCAAGTTCAGCTGAAATAAAAGTCTTGCCTGGTGATTTAAAGAGATTGAGATATGTCGATCTAGTTGCATTGTTACTAGTTCATATTAATAATCTTCCTGTAAGATAAGTAATTTCCAAATGGAATAGGTAATCCAAGGAGGCTTAAAAAATAATGAATGGATGTGAATACAGCCATTCCTGAAACTGTACATTATTTATGAATGGTGTAGCTATGCATAGGTCTTCTTTATCCAGCATTAACATCCTTGGTTTTTGCTAAGGACTGAAATTGGCATAAGAAATACCAGCTGTTCACACTGTGAATAAAAAGAAATATTGTACATTGAAATGAAGACTACAACAGCATAGAAATAGGATAGTGGGAGTATGGACTAATTTTTTAATGTCAAATATTTTGTAATCTATCTTTTGCAATGAAAATGCTAGTGCTTTGTCTACCTGCTGATTGAGGAAGCAAAATCATCAGCAGTTTCTCAGATGCCTTCTTGCTAATCTGATCAGGAAGCATGGATTTCTCTTTCTTGTCAAAACGTTTTACCACTCAAATAGTAATTGCTAATCAAAAGAAAGAAAAAGAGAAATAGAAAGAAAGAAGGAGAGGTGCGGTGGGAGAGGGAGAGAGAAGGTTGATATTCATATAGGATATACTATGCCAGAACATGTTTGATGTGAATTGTCCCATCGATACAGGTCTGAAAGAAATCTTACCTGCATCCATGACAAGTCCTTTTCCATCACTGACAAGCATATCTTGTACTCAAGTTAGTCATAAATTACTCAAGCTTAATTTGAAAAATAGTAAGGATTCTTTTTTGTACTAATCCTGCAGGAAAACTGTTTCAGAAACATACTACACAGTGTTTTAAAATTTTGCTTTAGTTTTCAGCCTAATACAGACATGGTACTTTATGTTCATGACTTTTTTTTCTTTAAATTGTACTTTATTCCACTTATTGTTTTGAAGCATGTATAGAGAGTGTTGAAACTCAATATTTGCCAACATATATCTCTGTATGCATCAGGTAATCTGTGATTACTATGATGGGAGTGTTTTGAACACTGATAAGTGAAGCTGATTTTAAACTTCAGGCTTTGAATCTTTAAATTCATTCATTAACAGTGCATTCTGTGCTGATGGTTAGTTTTTGCACAATATTAGTCATCGTCACCACATACACAAACCTGTTAATAATTTATATGCAAAATTAGCTGTTAGTGTACGATACCGTGGAGATAATACTTTATACTTAGTGTGATGGCTACACTCCTTGGCGGTTCTTAGTTGCTGAGGTCAAAGCGATCAGGCTTGAGAAGTCTTTGACAAGTAAGCTTGTCTTCCTTCATCCTTCCTCTTCGTTCATGATATTTTTATGTTCCTTGCCCCTTTCTCAAAAGGGAGAGCTTAGTTGTTGCCAAAAGGGGATCTCATCTGCTCCCAGTTTCTCCGGCGAGCTTTTCCTTTTTGGTTCTGCCAGTCACACTTCTTGCGTATTCATCAGGATGTCCTGCCTATATGCAGTCTCTTGAGTTTTTTTGCTATTCTTATCCTGTTCCTTATCTTGAACATTTTGCTGCTTGGACAGCTCCATGTGCAAGTACACATCCTCATTTGCTCCACTGATGGCTTGTTTAATAGTGTTCTTCAGCTAATCTATCAGACCTCTCAACAGAGCTTAATGGTAGGAAATTGTTTAAATATTATTTGTTTAAATATTATTGGCTATCCACATAATCAAACAGATTGCATGACTCTGTGCAAGTATTATTTGTCAGCAAAGATATGTTATGTTGAATCAGATCAAATGTTCTTCATGTTTATATATTGACTCCTAGAGCGATCAAAGCTAGATATATGGAGAACAGTATTATAAAAGGGCAAACTTTTTTACTGTGGGTCTAAAACAACCTCCAGTCATTTGTAGATCAGGGAGTTTCTGAGTCAGACGTAGTATCTGTGTGTTCACAGTCACACAATATATTTCTTTTCTATTAACTTCTCTGCCATCCTTGGAGCAAATTTATAGTTTGGCCATCCACAAAATGCTATAACATTGAATTCCACAGCTATCTAGACATTTTGTGAGGATTCCTCTGCCTTTGTTTTTCTGTTTCTTTCTACTTCAGTCTGCTTAGGGGTCAGTAATGTAACCAATCCCTCCATTCTAGAGACAGTAACTTTATTTGATGTCCCTGTTAGTGACTAACATTAAAAGTTATTATATCTGAGCTTCTCCCTGGTTTTTTACTGGTACTTGTTAGTCCCACTGATCAATTGTCTATAAAGAGTTGGAACAATTTATTACACTGCAGAATGAAATATCTGAAATCAAGGGGAAATACAGGACAAATGCACTTCTAGTCCAAGGAAATTCATATTTGCAAACACCTTTTTAAATGGAAAAATTTTTCAGTAGTAGTAATTCATTTGATTATATGAATTTATCTCATAAGCCTAGTCTGTGCTCTGGTAGATAGAGCAGTTGGAAAGACCGTTCTTAAAAACGAACACACTGTTTTTTAAATATATCCGAATCCATTGTTCCAGGAGGTGAAGTGGCAAAGTTTCTAAATAATTAATTTTCAAAATGTCAGCTATACTGTTAATTTCTCATCTTATGATCTTCTAATGTAAACATACCAACTAATGTATTATTCTTCTTGTTTCTGTGTTTATACTTTTTCTATCTTGATTCAGTGAAATTCATTACAAGAACAATTTTCTTGAGTAGAGGTGAGCTACAAGTCTATTTTTAACATTGTAGCTGTCAATTAGTAACTTGTCTGTGGCTGGTGTTTCCCGATTCATAGTGAAAAAGTGTTTCCAAATTTTACAGTTGGTGGCATTTGTTAAAACACTGCTTTTATTTTTTACTTTCATTTCTAACTAAAGAGATAAAATTGGTGTTTCTTTGTGCTTCTAGTATATCTTTTCTGAAAGACATTAATGTTCAAGGAGATCTGAACTGTCACAAAACCAGTGTTAGAGGCTGTAGATGGAGAGGAAGCAGTTAGTGTATAGCTTCAAATTGAGAAAAAACCATCTACTTTTGAAGGCAATCCATTCCAGACTACTGGCTGCAATTTAACAGTTCTTTCTAGATAACTCTGCTGATCTGGGACTTGACTTAATACCCATAAAGGTTAGCTGTAGTTTGTCAGTGCAGACATTAGATGAGTTCTGTTAGGATACTTTGCTGTGGAAGAAAGCCTTAAGACTGCAACTGGGCACCTCTGATAAACTGCTAAGCAAATAATGGTTACATTATGGAGTAGGTGGAAAGAGAAAGATATTATCAAAACCAATGACAAAGAAAGGCTGGGAAGAAAGATAACTGTAGAAAATTATGGAGGTATTCTGTGGGGCATAAAGGAATTGGGTCTATTGATTTTTATTTTTTCCAGTATAACTTTTGTTCATGGCTAGATGTTATTTCCCAATAGGGAGTGAACTATTTGCTGTCTTTTTTTTTTTTTTTTTTTTTT
>Ga0065711_1037622_pt1 | contig 19642 bp, 17 predicted proteins | sample Hoacrofraction12_FD_59098 | JGI IMG/M metagenome (GOLD analysis project Ga0065711, IMG submission 59098) | Hoatzin crop microbial communities from Cojedes, Venezuela - Epithelial fraction 12 v2 (version 2) | ecosystem: Host-associated > Birds > Digestive system > Esophagus > Crop | place... | reverse complement strand
AGGGGAGGGGAGAGGTGAAAGAACATCAGTGAAAAGAAGACCCAAAATGTTTGGGTGTTTTTTTAACACTGCAGTAGATTTTCCATTTTTAGAAGAAAAAGTTTGTGGCTTTTAAGCAGACTTCTATGTGAGAAAAGAAGGAAGCTTCATTACAGGAAAATATTGCACTAGAGTATTATTCAGACTGATTTAGTGTCTTTTTCAGCTGCATGGTTCTCCTATAACAATGGGATACAACATCATTCTCCAATCGAGAATATTATGCAGCTGCTTAAGAGAGTACGCAGGGTGATGTCCATTTGAGTGACTGTTATCTTGCTGGCATAAGCCTGCTACCAAACAGGAGCAATTATTCCCAATGCAGTCAAATTAAATTTTCATAGCTACGAAACTGCATTTTACCTTGGGGCGCTACCTGGTGCCCATTTCTTCATTCATCGTTCCTTAATCCTCTATATTAAATCTAAACAAATCAATGTTTACTAACATTAATATTTTAACATACAGTACTTGCTCTGCCTTCTGACATCTTGTGCCCATATTAGTAGCATGGTGAAGGCTTTCTGCAGTGAACAGCAAAAGGCCCTTTTTTTGTTTTCCGTTCTTGTTAACCGGTTTATTTCTTCATGTGCAAATGCGCACATATAGGCATATATTTTTCCGCCACTTAAGTCATCAAAAAATCTTAAGAAATAAGCAAAAGCATATCATCATTTCACCACTGAACAAGGGTGATACTATGAAAAGACCAAGGAAGCATTAAAAAAAAATGCTTCGATTCCTGCATTAATGAACAAAAGAGGTGCACTTCCCTTTAAAGAGCCATCATTCACTTCTTGGTCCCCAGATTTACCAGTGCAGGTCCATACACCTTTATCAAAGCACAACTCTGTCTAGAGGCTGAGGACAAGGGTTTCACAAACCATGTCAAGAGTAAAGCACCTCTGCTGCTTGTTAAGCCTCTTCCCAGGTACAGTGAAGCTGCAAGTGTCCTCGCAGCCACAGCCCCCTGATCCTGACCCTGCTGTTCCTTCATATTCCTATTAGATGTCTTTCAAACACCTAATTCTAGTGTTTGACTGGCTATTCGATACCTGGAACTAGTGCTCATCTGTATGTGATACAACACAAATTAATGGATAGGAACACAAATCAATTAAAAAAAATAATTAAAATGGTATTCTCTTTCCTCTTTCCCTTAGTCCCATCCTTCCCACTCATTTTGTGATTTTTCTGCCTGTATCTGTACCATAAGTCCCTGGCATTATTTCTCTGTCCTCAGTGAAGTTTGAAACTCTTTTCAATTTAGTATCAGCAAAAGTAATTATAGCCTAGTTACTTTCACTTCCAACTCATTAATGAAAATGTTAAATAAGACTGGACGTAAAGTACCTTCCTAGAAATCCACCAGATAGTGCTTCTAATTTCTATAATACGGTCATTCTCTCTCCCCAGAAAGACTTTTCAGAAAATATCAACATCACCTCTTTACTCAGTTGGTGGGAGTTCCTGGATAGTCATCCAGATTCCTCCAGGAGTAAGTATAATCTCTCCCATCCCCTTGAGTTTCCTGCCAGCACACAAACTAGCAAAGAAAGACTTGCTTGAAAACCGAGATCCTTGGCAAACAGCTACTGGTAGTTTAAGGGATTACTCCGTTTGCTGAAGATGAGGAGATGGGGATAGAAAGAAAATTACCTTTATTTAAGGCTTTATGACACTGGCACAGTTTTACCTATGTCCAGGACTAAAAACTCAAAAGCAGAGTTCAGTAGGCTGTGTCCATCAGCAATGGGAGAAAAAAAGACAGATAATATGGAAGCCGATAATTACCAAACTAACATCGGCAGCCACATTTTCTCTGCCTTTTTATTATTAGGAAAAGTTAAATCCTGATATCTAGTTCATTCGTTGTGTTTCCTGGCACAGACTGGATGTTTGTATGCCTGCTGGGCTGGAATCCTGATGCTGGAAAAAATAAAGCATCCTGCAATTTCTAGCTGGCTACTGGGCTCTTCTTTGCACTTAACTTCAAAGATTTTTTAAAATATATTTTTCTGCACCACAGCTCAGAGTTGCTAAATCCAGAAATTGAAACATTCTGGGAACCAAATCATTTGGGGGCAAATCAAAGCTTTTGGAATGTTGCCCTAGGATTTTGAAGATAGCAGTTAATAGTAAAAAATGTTCAATATTTTTAAGGAAATCCCAATTATAGAAGGCTGCACCATTCAAATCCTTGATTCAGGAGTAGGATGAATGCTGCACGTCTAACAGAGGAAGAAATGCATGTCTGTGTTGTAAAGGTAGGAATTAGTGATGAATAAATGGAAAACTCTTGTATTTTACATCTTTTATGCATCTATATTTACATGTTGGCAATAGCTGCTTGTGAATCCAAAGATGAAGCCTACTTGGTCATTCAGGTCAGTCTTTATAATAGGTCTGACAACAGTTACAGATCCCTATCCAATTATGTAATCTGTTTTTAAAGTATTGGTTTTGTTTTCCGAATGGAAAGAATAAAAATTAGGGGCAGGAAGAGTTTATAGGATGGTGTTAAGGCTCCTTTCCCTGCTCCACCAGAATTCCCTGATGTCTGAATTATGTAATGCTATTTTAAATCGTATCTTACTTGAAGTATGTTTGCAGAGGTTATAGTTACATTGTCACGTTCATCTGACATAGATGTGTGCCCTGTGTGACAGGGATACACAGGAGACCAAGTCTCCGAGCTCATCAGGTTAGTTTTCAGGCTAGTTCTCAACAGCACCCAGCTCTCTGAACAGCTGTGCAAATACTAGTGCCAGCACAGTGGCGTTAGCAGAAATGAGTAGCTGAGAATGGAGGGAATGACCTTAATGGCAATATGAATTTACATCAGACTGTAATAACTATGAAGCTATGGTCAGAGATAAAAAAACCTGACAAAAATAGACCTTTAAGACCTTTCCATATGCTCCCAATTCCAAAGCTACAGTAACCTCAGGATTTCAAAGAAATACAGTGATTGTGTAGCCTGAAGGCTTTTTCTTTTTAGGCAGATTATTGGTGATCCACAGAGAGCAGTCTGTAGTCAAGGTCAATAGAACCATTGCACAAAGCTGACCAGAGACCCTGAGGAACTGGAAAAGCAGAGGACTACGAAGCACCCTGAGTGTTCTGCCAGCTCAATCCCCTCTGTAATGGTCGTTTGTATTTTAGAAGCCTTATATAGAAAATTCCTGAAAATAATTTTAAAATGATACAATGTATACTTAATTCACTATAATGTATGAAGATTTATTAGTATGGTCAATCCAGGAGCCCCTGGGTTTAGAGACCTTGTGCCACTGAACATTGGGAGTGCTGCAGAACAGGCACCCATGCAGTAAGGATGCAGTGGCAGTGGTGATGTACACATATGCCCGAGATGTGCACAATAAAAGCTAGCAGGGTGATGTTTTGCATATGGGACTTCAAGATGCTATGTGTAGAAGAACAGCATGTCTTCCCAGCAATTGAATATATACATTACAAAGCCAAAGAAAATATTTCCACCAGTCTGGCTTAATATTATCTTTAAATGATAAAACTCCATGTATTTTTTCCAAGACCCTTATTAAATGCATTATACACCTCATCTGTGATTTATTAGCTTCAAACACAGACTCATACTCAATTATCTAATGTTAGGGACCTGACTGTGGAGTCTAAATCAGGACTAGAGATGCCTTCAACACCCTGTGAAGTCAGAGAAGAGGGTGAGATATTTCCAGAGGATGATTTAGGATGTTGTTGCTTGCATTTCTTCAGTGACTGCAAAGAGACCTTAGGGGTCTCTAGTTTGCTGATTCTAGTTTCAGCAGCTTTAGTGAAACTCTGCATGAACTGATGTGAACCCTAATAACAAGGATGGATGTCAGTCACATTTGCCTTTCTGTAGACCTCACAGAGCATCCAATGACAATGGTTAAAACCTGTGTCGGAGTACTCACCCTGCAGTTTGTTTCATTACTTTCCTAGTATCACCTTTCCATAGAATTTTTTTATTCATCCTAGCAGGGGGTAGAGTTTGCAAAATATTTTCTCCATGAAGGTGTAGTCCACAGCACAACAACTTATCTGCATATACTGCTAATTGCCTGGGAATTATGTGTGTCTGATTTTTCTTTTCCTTTGAAACATTAGAGCAAAGGAGAGACCTCTTTGTTATCTACAGGTACATCAGATGAATTAACCACAGAATTTGAAGCAGAAAAACAGTACTTTGGCCATGCTGTGCCTGTCTAAATGGCAGATGGACCAGGCAATTAACCTGGGAAGGCACATGACACAACACAGCCAGAGCCACCCAGGGATCATGGCTGCCCTGCATGAGGATTCGGTCTCGGCACTTCAGAGCATTGCTTAGACACACTTGTTGCTGCGGACAGCTGATGGGGAGTCTCTTCACGCTCAGGAAATAGGGTTAGTTAGTGCATTCATTGCTCTGGCTTTGTTGTTTGCTTGTCAAGCAAAACAAGAGCTACAACTACGGAGTGTTTGCAGCAGCAGGGTAGGACAATCTCCTTTCCCAGAATTTTCTTCTTTTCCCCAGTGTGTTGACATGGCTCACTTCCTCTTCAGAAAAGTAATATCTTGGAAGTATGTCTCAGTTATTATGAAACAACAAGAAGTAATGCATAACATGTTCACAGTTTAGACTGTCCAAAAGCTTCCTCACAAGATATTTTTGTTTCAGAAAACAAAAGATTTTAGTGATGACAGAACATTCCACAGAAAATGACTGAGTTTTGTAGATTTTCCACTGGGGGTAAAATACTCTATTTTGGTAAACAGTAGACTTCACATACTACCACTATGCATTTCTGTGTCCTTCAGGTTCTTACCAGGATTCAGCTGAACTAGACGTAAGTCACAGAATCACAGAATCACAGAATCACAGAATGTTAGGGGTGGGAAGGGACCTCTGTGCATCATCTAGTCCAAACCCCCTGGCAAACCAGAGTCATCCAGAGCAGGCTGCACAGGACCTTGTCTGGGCGGGTCTTGAATATCTCCAGAGGAGGAGACTCCACAGCCTGCCATCGGCCTTCTTGGCAGCCAGAGCACACTGCTGGCTCATGGTTAACCTGTTGTCCACCAGGACACCCAGGTCCCTCTCCGCAGAGCTGCTCTCCAGCAGGTCCAACTCGAGCCTGTACTGGTGCATGGGGTTGTTCCTCCCCAGGTGCAGGACCTTGCAGTTGTCCTTGCTAAACCTCATCAGGTTCCTCTCTGCCCAACTCTCCAGCCTGTCCAGGTCTCTATGAATGGCAGCAGAGCCTTCCGGTGCATCTGCCACTCCTCCCGGTTTTGTGTCATCAGCAAACTTGCTGAGAGTACACTCTTAACTCTTCATCCAGGTCGTTGATGAAGAAGTTGAGCAAGACTGGGTCGAGTACTGACCCCTGAGGGACACCACTAGCTACAGGCCTCCAACTAGACTTTGCACCGCTGATGACAACCCTCTGAGTTCTGCCATTCAGTTAGTTCTCAATCCACCTCACTGACCTCTCATCCAGCCCACACTTCCTGAGCTTCCCTAGGAGGATGTTATGGAAGACAGTGTTGAAGGCCTTGATGAAGTCGAGGTAATGAAGTCTCTGCAGTGTATCAGGGTATCCTGCAGTCCAGGTGGCTGAAATACCTAAATTTACCCTAAGGAAGGGTAGATTTAGACTGGATATAAGGAAGAAATTTTTTACAGTGAAGATGGTGAGACAATGGCACAGGTTGCCCAGAGAGGTGGTGGAGGCCCCATCCCTGGAAACATTCAAGGCCGGATTGGATGAGGCTCTGAGCGATTTGATCAACTTAAAGATGTCCCTGCTCACCACAGGGATTTGGGCTAGATGGCCTCTAAAGATCCCTTCTAACCCAAAGCATTCTGTGATTCTATGATTCTCAGATGTATAAAATTAACTTTAGTGGATTATTTTTTCTGGCATTTACTTCCATACAAAGCCATATCTCTTGCACCATGCTATATTAATCTTTTGTTTTGTTTAATTGACACTACCAGCTCCACATTTCATAAATGTTTCAAACATGGTTAGGACATTTCTTTTTTTTAAAAAAACAAGACATGGATGTGAAGACAGATTATTAAAAAGTCTTTACTGGCTTAAATCAGCTCTCTTTGATAAGGATAATACTAAGATGATTCTAAACATTTTTCACAGTCCCAACTATTACGTAGTGAACCTAAGATGCACTGCAATACTCAGGTTTCCCACTCAGTACTTCCTACTTTTCTTTCTCCTCACACTTAGTTTGCCCTTGGGAGACTGATTATGGTTTCTTTTTGCCTGTTTGGTGTTGTGTTCTACACTAAAAGATGTGCCAATGCTGCAAGACCATGACTTTAAGCATCAGAGATACTGCCCTTGTGGTGATATGATTGCTGTATATTCTGTTATTTACTCACGTTTTTCCTAGATTACTTGTGCTGATAAAATTATCTTCTGATATCCAAGAGTCACTGCAGTAGTCCCTCCACTGTTTAGCTTGCTCCATGTTTTTAGAATGTCTTCCAAGTCTTGCGGAATCCCTAAACCTATGATTTGCAAATCAGAAATTATTTCAAGAATACTAGTTTTGCATATAATTTAAGAAACAATAAAAACCATGGTGTCATAGTATAGTGAACTCAACCTTTTCAGAATTGGATTTGTTTATAAGCTTGATGGTTTCTATCTAAAAATCAAAAAAATTCCCTGGACAATCACTTCAGAAGTTTAAACCATATGCAAGAAAACTTAAACTGGCCATCCAAGACTGGTATCAATGTTACAAGTACTTCTTTTGAGATTCTTGTCACCTATTCACTACTCTGCATTCCTAAACATTGCAATATTTAAATTACCTTAGCTAGTTAGTGCTCCAGATGTGAACAGTAGTTCAGTCGTGATTCCGACAAAGCCATCAGGTGTTTATTCCATTTAGCATTTCAACTTAAAGTGAACCATTTCTGGATGTGCCAATTTTAGCAGTTCCAACATCATAATTCTGGTTCATAATGTGCTCAGAAAGAGACCTGCTCTGTATTTGCAAAAAGAATGTGCACATGAAGATTAAAATGTGCATGATTTTTCTTCTCATTACAAAACACCCTAATTACTTTTCCCTTGAGAGAAAGAAATGATAGACAAATAAATTTTCTAACCTCACTGACCAGATTGCTGATGAAACCTCCCTTGCACTCTAGCACTTTCTTTATCACATTTATGACATGTTCAGAAGCAAAGACCAAGTGTTATTAGTAGAAAAGGAATGATTAATTTTTTTGCAAGTTAAAGTGTTAATATTTAATTGTGACCTTTGTAGAAATGCTAAGGTTAAAATGTATAAGTTAATAAAACTTCTACTTGAAATAACAGCAGATGGCCATGTAGCGAATAGAAGCTTAAAATCACTCTTGGGGCTCTATTATGTTCACAAACTGTCTCAGCTATCAATTGCTATGTATGTTGCTGATGAGAGAAAAACTGAACTCCTGTTTCATGTTGTGCACCTCAGCTGAGTATCGTCTGACATGAAGGGCTACAGAAGCCTCTGATTCCTAAACAAATCCCCTGTAGAGGTGCCTAGCATATTCAGTTAAAAGGTATTCTTTTAAGATTATTGTAGGTTTTTTTCCCCGTGAAAATTTTCATGAGTACAACACTGATTAAAAAGTCATGTGATAGTATAAGAAATACTTTAATGACATAGAGTATTGCTCCTGAAAATATGAGAGGGCTGAGCCATCTCATCTTGTGTAGGAATGGAGTTGAGATATATGAAAACATATATCCAGTGAAAGAGAAAATCATATCTGATGCCTTGGAATTTGGGCAGTGAGTCCAATTTCTGAGAAGCTGGAAAGGCAAAAGCAGTGCACAACAGAAGGAAAAGTAGCTGGGTGAAAACTGTAGAGAAGAAGATGTAAGCAGACCCAGTGAAAGAGGCAGGTGATATAGCTGAGATATGCAGAAACCAGACACTCCCTTCTATTTTTGTATTTTCTTTTTGAGTAGCTTAATCCTTACCGACGCTGGTTGAATTTTTACTAGCCTCTTTGACGTAATATGCCCCACAGAGGAGGACCTTTTTCTTCTGTTTGGCAAAGGCAGACAATGCAGGTGGAAAATTGTTATTCTTTGTTTCATTTCCTTTTTTTTCTGCTGGCAGGTATTTCTAACCTTATTATGTTTTCCTTTTTTATTTCCAAGGCTATGCTATGTTCTTCAGGGCAAAAGACAGGAATGAAAAGAACTATCAAAACAGGCCTTTCTAATATTATTTTTGCCTTTTTTTTCCCGTGCTGATTGTCCTGTAAATGTCTAACATAGGTTCATCAAAAAGATGATATGGAGCTTACTTGTATCAAATTTAAATACAATTGCTCCAATTTTATTATACACTGGAAAGACATGCAGGAAATGGTGGATGGCAAAAGTGGTGTTTATCCACAGTGCCTGACACAAAGGCTTTAGGGAGTTCCTCAAGTTCGTACTCAAAGAAACATAATAGTGGATATTTTGACAAAGGTAAGAACATAAACCCACCCATAATGGTTCAATGGTTCAGCAAAAGGGGCTTGATCTGACAAAGGTGTTTGGTGTAAATGTGGAAGAGGATGTCAGGAGAGGGTATATGCACAGGCGAGGTCTGCCATACGTCCTCTCAGCCTGTAGCATATGGCGAGGCAGAGGTGACCTGAGCAGTAAGCTTTTGATAGTTGATTTTCGTAAAAGTAAAAATTTTCTGCTTTGTTTTCTCTTTGCGTCTGGAGAACCCCTTTATTTTTATTGGTTCTTCTGTCAAAACTGTTGAGCGAAAAAACAGATAGTAAGGGATAAGCAGGTGGCACATCTTAGGGAACAAAAGGGGACAAAGGGGGAAGCAGAATATCAGCTAAGCATGAAGGACTCTCTGCACACAGACACATGGGTCAGCTATAGTCATTCAGCTGATCTTAAAACCTCCCAGGAGAGCTCTTCAGATCCATTCTTAGCTGCCTGCTAATCTGGATGGCGTCAATGCCTTTGGTTCCAGTTGTGAGATAGATAATCAACAAGTAAAATGCTTGCATGTGTCACAGATTGATTAACAGCATTGCATCTGGGGTGCATAGCATATAGTGACACTCTGAAGAGATCAAAGAAAGGCTGTTACAGTAAAACAGCAAGTAAGGGAGGTTTGTTAAAGCTATAAAAATTAATTACCAGTACTTTTTCCAATATTTCATGACCGAACAGCTTTTCTGATGATCTGGAGGACCGGAACGTGCAGGGAACACTCACATAAATCCTAGCCACGGTAGGAGAACTGAAGAAATTATTTGCAATTGTGTTGACTGGGGAGGAGGTAAAGAGGCTCCAACATTAGAACCTTCATGGGGAATGTCTTAGAGACCCTGTCTGAAACCAAAATGTCAGAAAAAGAGATATTAGAATTTTTTAGTATTCTAAATAATAACAAATCTTCAGACAGGGAATGTATTTGTGCAGGTGCACATTATAATTAAACCTTGCCATGAAATTCTTGGCATTCTGTTTGTAGAGTATGTCTTATCACTTAGAGCTTCTTCCACATCTCTGGAAAAGAAGATTGCAAATATGATGCCAATTTTTAAAATAGGCTCCTAAATGCTCTGCAAATCTGATGTCCAGGCTGGGAAACTTTGTACAAATTATTATATAAAAAATTAATCAGCCAACAATTTGACAAATACAGACAGAAGTGTTAATACGGCTTTTGTAAAGGGAACTTATGTCTCACAAGTCTACTAGGTAATCTATTTGAGAGAGTCGTTGAGCATGTGCACAAGGATGAGCCAACAGATACAGTATGCTGAGATATCCAAAGGCTCTTCACCAATATTTCTTGTGAAAACTTACTTGTGACCAGTTTAGCAAGAACAGATAAATACCTCCCACAGATAAATGTCTTCTTAAAAGACAGCAATTGAAAGGTAGGAGTAAATGGTCATCAGAGCAGGAAAATAGTGTACCCTACAAAGACCTGTGCTAAGGCTTGTCCTATGCAGCATATTCATACAGGATCTAGAAAAGGTGGTAGAGACTGATAAAACTTGATGATGTTAAATTATTCAGTGTAGTAAAAATGAAAGCCAGCTGTGAAGAGCTGTGGAAGTATCTCACAGTACTGAGTAATTGGGCAGTAAAATGGGAGATGAAATTCAGTGCTAATAAATGCAGAGTAATGCAGTTGGAGAAAAACAAACCTAATTTTACAAACACGGTATTGGGCTCTGAGCTGTTGCCACACAGTAAAGAAATCCCAAAGTCATAATAGGTAATTCTAAGAAAACATTAGCCTAACACACAGTAGCTGTTACAAAAAAACAAACAAACAAATGAAAACAAAATAGAAACTTGGGAATTATTAGGAAAAGACCAGGGCACAAACAAAATGTAGAATTCTGCCACAAAATAAATTCAGGTAAGCTCTGTGTATAATTTTGATGCCCATCTCAATAAGGATAGAGAGATTTGTCTGTGTTTGATGCTCTCCTCTGTAGAGATCTGAACACGCATCCCCTGTTGCAGTAGCTGGACTTCAGAGATTCAGGAGTAGGTGCATTTGCAGCACTTGCTTTTGAATTTTATTCGCTTTGCAAGACTGCTTATATGTACATATGTATACCTTCAGAGCAGCCTTGGTGAGACTGTAAAAGCCTAGTCCAATGAAAGCAGCACTGAGATAAGCATCAATGAGCAGGCTCACCAGGATACATGAACTGTGCATGGATGTATTTGAGAAAAGATTTCAGCTGCTGATGATTGAGTGGATTTCAAAGGAAACGTTGAAATTAGGCTACATGACTACAAGAGCAGTGAAGACGGGATACAAAATGAGAAGATGTTTTATGTGCTGAAACAGCAGCAGAAGTCAATAGAAGCAGCTTGTCTGGTTGTTCGGATGCTGATTTGAGAAGTGCATTGACAGAGATGGCTTCCAAACAGTCTTTGAAGGGGAGGTGAAGGTTTCAGTTGAAGGCAAGGTGACCTGCAGGAAAAAATACCCCAAAAATCCTGAAATGGTTAATTCAAGCCAAATTAGAACAATGTCTATATGTTGTCCCTTCTGAACAGAAAACTAGGCTAATGTTTTAAAATAACCACATGGTGGGCGATGGCTGGGTTCTGGAGGCCTGGGTGGATATTCTGCTTTTTCACCCACAGAATGCTGTTTCTGGAGCCCAGAGAGTCCAACTGGGAAAAAGAGTTAGCAGTAACATCTTCTGGGGAGGTACGTAACAGGCAAGAGTGAAAAATCAGCCCAGCCCCTATGCTTTACAGATATTTTACCCTCAGATGAAAAGAAAACGCTGAGCATAGAGAGAAATGTTAAAGTCGTGAACAACGACCAGTGATTATATCGAGGCCAGGAGCTGGAAGTCCAGGTGCTCCATCTTGCATTTTCTTTTAAAAAGTATTGTTGTCAAACAACATCCCTGTTTTAAAACAAAAAGAAGTCCAGCTGCAAGAATACAATGGTTCAAAACTAAGCAAAACCTGAGTGACAAAAGGAAAATAGAAGTAGTTGCCTAGGAGGAAGGCATCTGGGGTGTGTGAAAGGGAGCTTGTTTGGTCACCCAAGCTGCCAACTTTTCAGTAGGAAACTGAGGAAGACGACTATAACATCAAACGCAAAGAGGGGCTGCTGAGGAACTGGAAGCCCGTTTCATTTTCTTCCCGCCTTGCTGAGGACCTTCTTTCTTTCCCCTTCTACTCCAAATCCTCAAATATTTCTCCTTCCTCTCCTTACCACTTTGTGGATCGCTAACCTTTCTGGTCTCAGTGCTAACCTTTTTGTCTCAGTGCTTTCCTTAGCCTGGGTCCTGCTCTCCTGTGGCACAGTCCGTTTCCTTCTGAAACATGTTTATTTCCTTCTTTCTGCAAGTTACTTCCTTTTAGATCTCTCTTCTTTCCTACTTCATTTCCCCAATTACTCTTTACCATAAGACAGGCACAGAAAAAGACACACCTAGCCAAGTAACATAACAAAAAAGTGCAGACTGAACAAGATCTTTGGAAACAAGGATTTCCAAAAGCTGAATTTGTTTACTGAAAAACTCAGCATAGGATGCAAATCCAAATCCTTCCATATGACTGTTCAGATGAAGGCCTTTGCCCTCATACTCACTATTACTTTTCTTTAGACTTTGGGATGGGTTTGGCAGCCCTGCCTTTTCCTTGGTGAGCCTGTAAGCACTGCCGCTCCAGTGTGGTGTTTCTTCTTACAGCTATGAGCAGGCTGAGCCAACAGCTTTTATTTTGTAAAGGATAAACAGTAGAATCAGCAATAGACGTGCATGGACTAACCGACGTGCTTAGATACTTGAAGGCTTTGTGAAAAACCTCTTTGATGATGGGTCCTGTACACTCACAGTTGCTTCGGAAAAAAACGTGGTCCAGTTTTTCCTTCTGAGATAGTTTTTGATTTTTATGATCTCCTAATTATAGTATGTACGAAAGAATTTCACATATGTTTACAAAACAAACACTTACAGTACTTGTGCAATTACAAAGTCTGCCATTAAATTAGTGTTTCATGTGTTTGTGTTTTAATTATTAACTGTGGCAGAATATAGCTAAAGCAGAAAACATGTGATTTCTATGATAATAACTGAACACGATTAGCTGCATATCTTTCTATAAACAAAATGTTGTTTTCATTTGCATTCTTCCCTTGTCTTAGTTGCATTTAGGGCAATGCAAAATAGTCTGGCATTCTTCCTCTTCACTGTAGGTGAATATATGGCATTTTATTTCTGGGAACCTATTGTGCTAAAAGTGTTTATTTACAAGGTAACTTGAAGTGCCATGATGTAAAGATTTTCATACAGATCTTGCCTCCTACTCATCCATGCATAATTGTCTGTACAGCAGTTTCTTCATCCTTTTTCTTATGTACAAATGGCCCACACATCTACTGCTGATGCTTGTGTTTCTTTCCTAACACTCAGTTATGTCCTCATGGGTTTCTGCACAAGTTTCCTCTCCTCATCTGTGTAGTCCTAGCAATTTCAAACTACAATTCGTTATTGATATTACCTCTACAGGTTTTTTCTTCCTAAATTTTTTTCTCAGATTTTCACCTGTTTATATAATTTCTCCTTTATAATTACTATGGAATTCTGTGATATAAAGTAACTTTTCAATGAAAAATTGTCTCATCTTGTTAAAATTTTTTGAAACCTTTAATACACATTGTTAAAGGTAAAGCATTCTAAAGACAGGTGACTAGTGCTTCTGGAAAATCTAATTTCCAATCTTATTTATCTTCCTAATCAGTATGAAAAAGAGGTTTTTTGCATTCTTTATTGAGTGACAGTCTAGCCATCAAGAATTCCTCCACTGAGGCCCACAAAAAGCAATTGTTTCTTCAGTCACCTGAAAGACATAGGGAAAACTTCAGGTTACCCTTCCCAGTCCTGGTGAACATGCTAGGGTGTCTGTAGTTCCTCAGTTTTATGTGCAAGGGTCTAACTGGGACATGAGATTTCACTTAAGACAGGTCATAATTATCCTCCTTTAGCCTTACAAAATATTACATGCAGTTTCCTTATAGGGTTCCCCATAGGGTTTCCCTCACAGAAGAGAGAGGAACATCTCCACAACTCCTGGAACCTGCTTCCATGATCTGTGAGCTGGGTGCAACAGCTGACAAATCTCAAAAATTTTCTGGCGGCTAATCTGGTTACATGAGTTGCTCAGATTACAGGTGCTCCTTACAGCCCAATACAGCCCTGCTCCTGCAACTTCTAGAGACGGACAAGTCACAATTTCCATATAGCTTTATTCCCTTACCTTACGCATCGAGACTTGATACCTGCTTTGGAAAAGCTGCATTGAATGACTATTCCAAAAGCCCAGCAAGCACAACCTCCTGACCGCAGGGAGAGGGCTTGCAGTTCACCTCGAGTGGCACATCTTGGACAGCCCTTTGAAGGGTCACTCCATTACCTACCTGACACTGACTACAGTCCTCTGAGATTTGTTATCGTCATGTACTCTATGACCTATTCTCTTTCCCCACTATTAGAGATCCCTACAACCTGGATTACGCATAAGCAAAAGAACTAAAGGACATGCAGAACCTTTTTACCCTCAGTGCCATCAGGGCTGGAAGACAATGGGAGGCGGAGAAGAGAGCAAGCACCATCAGACACCACACGCCAGAATGCCATGATGCTGAATGCACAGGGCACAAATAGTCCTCCTGCATAACTGGTGTAGCAACACACATACTGCAGGTTGCAACTACTCTTTCTTAGGGGTAGAGAACTAGGGTTGCCTTCACCCCAACTCATTATTTTCTTTAAAAGATACCACAACAGGATTTAATTAACTAGCTTTTAAATTTACTCAGATTTACAAAAGGAAAAAAAAAGAAAAATTTGCCTGTGAAAATGTCACCTTGGGAAGACTTTCTTGCATGATACTTACATTCATTTCAATAGGACTCTACATATAGCAAAGAAACCCAGAATTTCACAGTCTGGTTCCTACTGAAAAATAGGACAAAATTGGGCCCTCACATAGGAAGACATAATTTCCTCATGGGACTCTCATCCACTTCTACCATGGCTGAATTTGACTCAAATTGCTTAACACTATTTTCCTCAAATATTCACTTTTCAGAGAAAGGGTTTATATAACCTGTCGCCTTATATTATAGCTGATGTAAAAAGTTTGTGACTGCAACCCTAAATGTTTTATCACCTGTCAGACATTTCAATGATAATAAAAAGTAACATCCTTTAAATTAATTAGTCATGATTAGGACTTCAAGCCCACAGGCCACTTCATTATGCAAAAATTATAAGTTATCTATTTAAATTACTATTAAATTTATTCTTGTGTTAATTGATATCTCACTTATAACCCCTGTTTTTAATTTCTATAGGATCACATTAAGATTTAATGCAAGTGACTAAAATGTTTAAAGCAATCATTCAAATAAAGAAAATATACTGAAAAAAAATGATGATAAATATTTTTTTCTGCTTCTGCTTTACTTTACAAACAGGTATTACGATAACAAAATATATCACACTTCACTCATGCAAGCCTATTAGCATGAAAAGTGTTATGATTTTTCTCCTCTATCCTACCATTATGTGTAAGCAGAAAGTTCCCTCTTCTACACATGTGCAGCAAAGATTTTTTGAGATATGCAATGATTTGCACAGAGTATTGAAAGGCAGAACTCAGGTCATGGAATACAATCAAACCAGTAATGCAGAATGCTAATAGTGGAGATGGGCATTCAAATTCATTTTAGTCACGTGTTAATGCTTCGACAGGATAGATGTCTTGGATTTTTAAGGGCTCTTTGCCTTGCCTGCGGCAAAGGACCAAAATTCTTGGAAAATGTGTAATTTGTTCCTCATGTTAGGGTCTGCCAACACAATAGTAGAACAGACTTGTTTGTTTCTCCAAACTGTTTCACTTTCTTTAGTATTATATTAAATCATGTTTAAGTTAAGTGAACTCAGTTTAGTGACCTTGCCCTTTTGGTTTCCAATATTTGTGATGAAATATCATCTGCCAGTTAATTTCTGTCCCTAATTATTCAGTTTCTGAATAATGTAATACCCCTAGGAAACAGAGATACAGGGTTATATCCTGGCAGTGTTGTTGGCAATGGGTGTGCTGTCAGTGATTCAAGCTGAGACAGTACTACTCTCTTAGTCCTTCCCAGAAAGTTCGGAGTTCCTGTGATGAGGAATACAGACTAGATCTAAAAAGAGATAAAAGAACATCCTTTATGGCCCAAATAGCCTCAAAGTTCTTGTCCATATCACCATTACCTTCAAACTTCATTCATGCTCCCAGGCATCCAAAAGATGCTTTTAGTGTTGAGCTGTTGAAAAATACCAATCCAGTGGGCTGTGGCACAACTCTCACAATATATCATGCACTTTCCATTGAAAAACCATCACAATGAAGAAAATTCCTAGGACCCCCTGCTGCCAGGTAGGGCCCTGGGACATCTTGGTCCCAGAGCCAAACATTCTGCACCACAGACGTGGCTGACCGCCTCAGATGAAAGCCAGATCTGTGATAGCAAATCACTTGGCCTGTGGGGACTGCATCATGGAGTATAAAGAAATAGCCATACATTTAAATGCCTTCTCCCAAACAGTAAGTGTAGCTTTCATAACAGCCCATGCTTTAAACACTTGATACTTCATTTGTCAATACCATGCATACACAATTAAAGCTTCTAAATACACCTGAGATTATAAAAATACTAAACATATCTAAACTACGGAGATTTTCCACTTGACTTAGAGGTGATATGCTTTATCCGTCCCAGCATAGCTGTGAGAACTTAGTCCCCAAAGTCTGCTGGATCTAGAAGCCTCTGAAACACCATTGGATAATGCGATCTATGCTAATGGGTGACAACATCTTTCAACAAACAACATGCTACCTGGATTATTCATTTTCAACAGAAAGAAAACCAAAACAATATTTTCCTCTAAACTACTAAATACTAAATAGTGGTCTTCAGGCACAAAGCAAATAGTGCTGCAGAAGATATCAAGGGTCAGATCTTGAACAGTTTAGCAACACCTTTTAGAATTCCCATTAGTCTGTTAGTGACAGGGGAAAAAATCTTAAATTAACCTTAGCAAAGTATCTGTTTTAACTAGATTGCCTTAGATCACGTTGAACTATTGTGTGTTAATGGCTGTTGCTTGAGGAATGAAATGTGAATAAATGAATTAATATTACAGTAAGTAACAAGGGTTATTGGGAGAATGAATCTATAAAGGGTCAGTAAAGTACAGTTCAACATATAAGAATCAGACTGCATTATCATAGTGAGATAACCCCTGAAATAATGTTAATTTTTTACCTTTATGTTCCTTTATTTTTTATTTGTTGTTATTTGCTATTTTTTGTATTTGTAGTCTAAGAATGCATTGTTAATGATAGCGGCACCCAGTGGCATCACAATAATTAGATTGTATAATTACTTGCATTATGAACTTTCATTTCTGGGTTTTAAAGCTCAATAGTAAAAAAATCACAGCGTAGTCTGAAACTTGGCATCCAAAGCTTCACGGATTTAGCTTGGGAGTGATGTGAGGTTTTAAAATAAATTTTCAAAGATAGTGGCTCAGATATTTGGGATTTTTCTATTAAGGCTTTTTTTTAGGATTTGTGTAACTTAAAAAATATTGCGGCGTAAGGAGGAAAGCTTAGCAAGGAATTAGTTCATAATATGGTTTAATTACTTTTGGCAATATACATATATGTTTTAAATTACCAAGATATCTGAGTTTGAAAAAGGTGCTCAACAGAGCTGTATTCATGTGGATTCTTTTTTAGCATAATCTGTCATAAAGCAGTCATTCTAGAAAATACACTTTCAAGTACCTATTGCTTAAATGTGCTCAAAACTTTCTAAATGCCTTCCTATATTTTCTTCACTGGAAACAAGACATGTATCAGAACTTGCAGGTATAGTAACTGCAAGTCAATCTACAAAAAATTTATGGTGAGACCATTGCTAGTTTAGCTTGTGTCTTCAAAACACAAATAGATTAACATCAACTCTTAGCATCAAGTTCACATTTTTGAAGCTGGATATCAAAGCTTTTTATTAAGCGGGCATCCTTTTTTTGTGAATGGGCAAACATTATAGAAATAAAACCCAAGTTGCTCACCAGCATCATAGCAGGAGACAGAAGTGAAGACTACTTCAAAGTGATAGCTTTGATGCTAACATGGCCTCTGTGATTGTACAGCTCCACCCCCCCTCCCTTCCCCAACTGCCCCAGACTGCTTTACGATTTCTGGAATTCCCATCAAGTCTTAGCCTTTGTGCAATGATTTTGGAAGTTAAGTGTCCCTTGACCATACCAGGAACTCTTGCACGGCTAAGATAGGGAATAGCACTGACTGTACCAGGAGCTCCGCTTTCCTGGCCAAGGTGGGGAACAAGAGCGTGAATAACCAGCCACCCTCTCACATCCTTGGAACATATCTTTTCCAGGTGGTAACTCAGGTGGATTGGTACCAGTGTTACTGGAATCTTTAGAACTCCAGTAATTACCAACACAGACTGTGGCCAGGATGGAAATTATGCCTAAAGTCAATCATCTAGAGACCCTGTAAACAGTGATATCAAGAAAGGCCCTTTAAGCTCTTCTGGACCACAGTGGGCTGCCCCCTGTATCTCTCTCTGAGTGGGATGTCTCCCAGAGCACTTCAAACTCTGAAGTCCGAAGTTACCTACAGGGTAGCTGACCTACAGGGATCCCTCACTCCTTGAGGCTCAACCTTCACCTGTTGATGAAACTCATTTGAAGTATTTCACTTAACTCAAGGCGAATTTTAACAAGTACCTTTATCTATGCATATTGTCTTAGCACACATGTGTGTGTGTGAATTGATTTTGATCATAATATCCTCTTATTGTGATTGTAGTGAATCCCTTTTAATCATATTGTAAATGCTAAGTTAACCAATGATTAATTACTGCTAAATTTGTGTGATTTTCTCCTTCTCTGTAACTGTGAACAAACCTTCAATTTGTTTCTAGGCATATCCTTTAGACATAAACCATTGCAGTCTAAGACGAAGTCTGGATCCAGCCGCACCTAGGCTCTTCTCTGAGAAGAAATTTAGATAGCAAGGGGGTCCATTCCAAACCCTGCGACTCAATGGGAGGGTGTCCCTTACTCTTTCTTTCCTTTCAATTTCTGTATAAATTATTTGATCTTAATCCTACCTCTACTTTGTATTGCATCCATTTGATAAGTAATAGAGTGAACCTTGCCAACAAACTTTGTTAAGTTATAGAGTTCTTGGTTCAAGGTGAAGTTAAGAGGGGGGCCAGCAAAACCACCACCATGGACTTCCGGATGGCAGACTTTGGCCTGTTCAAGACGGTGGTTGAAACGGTCACTTGGAAGAAAGTCCTGAAGGGCAAAGGGGTCCAGGTAGGCTGGACATTCTTCAAGGAGGATGTCTTAAAAGCAGAGGAGCAGGCTGTCCCCATGTGCCGCAAGACAAACCAGTGGGGAAGATGGCTGGCCTGGCTGAATAGGGAGCTCTTGCTGGGACTCAGGAAAATAAGGAGGGTCTACCACCTATGGAAGAAAGGGCAGGGGACTCAAGAGGAGCACAGGGGTCTCGTTAGGTCGCGCAGAGAGGAAATTCAAAAGGCAAAAGCCCAGCTAGAGCTCAGGCTGGCCACTTTTGTAAGGGACAACAAAAAACATTTTTACAAATACATCAACAATGAAAAGAGAGCCAAGGAGAGTCTCCATCCCTTGTTGGATGTGGGGGGGAATATTGCCACCAAGGATGAAGAAAAGGCTGAGGTACTTAATGCTTTCTTCGCTTCAGTCTTTAATAGTCAGACTGATTATTCCCAGGGTAGTCAGCCCCAGTGCTGGAAGATAGGGAAGGAGAGAGGAACAAACCTCCCGTAATCCTGGAGAACACAGTTAACAACCTGCTATGCCACCTGCACACTTACGAGTCTATGGGGCTGGATGGGATCCACCCAAGAGTGCTGAGGGAACTGGCAGAGGAGCTGGCCAAGCCACTCTCCATCATCTATCAGCAGTCCTGGCTAA
>Ga0065711_1005890_pt1 | contig 19642 bp, 8 predicted proteins | sample Hoacrofraction12_FD_59098 | JGI IMG/M metagenome (GOLD analysis project Ga0065711, IMG submission 59098) | Hoatzin crop microbial communities from Cojedes, Venezuela - Epithelial fraction 12 v2 (version 2) | ecosystem: Host-associated > Birds > Digestive system > Esophagus > Crop | place... | reverse complement strand
CTGGAGATATTCAAGACCCGGCTGGCCGCGGTGCTGTGCAGCCTGCTCTGGGTGACCCTGCTTGGGCAGGAGGTTGGGCTGGGGGATCCCCAGAGGGCCCTTCCAACCCCTGCCATGCTGGGATTCTGTGAATTATTTCCTGCTGTTTAAAAAATATCCCTCCCTAAAAAGCCCATTTATATTGCTTATTCACAATAGTTCAGCTGATGTACTTACAATGTACAGCTTCCCCATGCAATGGGTCACAAAGTCACCATTCTTACCAGGACATTTAGAGGTCAATCACAACTGGCATAGGCCAGCATGTGCAAGCTTAGGTGCTCTTTATAACATAACATAACACACACCCTGGTAACATTTATTACGCAAGCTTCTTAATGCAGTATCTGGAACGTGCTCCATACAAGTTATCTGATTTAAACAAAAATATTAACTTATATGCAAAATACTTAGTGCAATAGTACAAAGTCACGAGCAAACTAGTGTTTAAACAGGAGATATTTGTGGGTTTTATCAGCACAAGCTTCCAATCAATCTGAAGCTTCTCCTTCATAAACCTATCAAAACTGACAAAGCAATTTTCTCCCAGGTTTCAGTTTTAAGTAGGCTTTTGAACTCACATCTTATTCATCATTTAAAATGTTCTAACCCACACAACCTACGACAAACGACTCTTTCTTAAACCATGAAATATCTTTACATTGAGCCTGAGCAACAGCTCTCCAGTAAAGCACACAGAAAAAAATTTCCAGACAACATTAAACAGCCAGCAATGTACTCACCATAAATCACATTACTGTACAGTTTGGGATTAGGACGAGTTGCCACTAGCAACAGAGCCAAAAAAAATCAATTCTGTCACTATATATAGAGAATTGTTGTAACCTCAAACGTAGTCAATGTTTTCAGCAATTTGTCTCAGAGAAGTATTAGCAGTCCAGCATGCGATCAGAGAAACATGACATTCAGACACAAAACAATGCTAAAACAATAGTTTTCCCTTCAGCAGAATAAGAAAGTAAACAAAAGGAACAACCAGAGAGCTGCTGGTGAGCGTGAACGTTTCATTCACCCTCTTCAAAATACAAGCACGCCTTCTTTATAGATTTAGCATTTACCACAAATATGAAGATTGATTTTAGAGCTTATGTGTATTTAAAATAATCACTAATGAGTTGGGCTTTTTTAAAATGGGAAAATAAGCAAATAATTTAAACAAATACTAAGGTACTTTTCTCTAGCTTACCCAAACCTGATTCATCACATTCAAGATATTTCCTATTTAGAAAACCACCGGTATATCATAATTCAGACAGTCTAGCAGGAGTTTTTAGAAAACAGGAACATGAGGAGTTTCTTTGATCCCCATTTGCTTAACAGCTCTCTGAAGGAGCCAAGACACATTTCATCGTTCACACAGCTTATTTCATCCTGGATCTGCAAAATGTTTTGTAGTAGGCAACAACCACCCTAAGAGTTCTAGCCTTACTCATCTGTCAGCTTTTAGGAATCTTGACAGTACCACCCAAGTTTATTACAAAGACTTCTCTCCTTTCTTTTCCTAGATTTTTAATACAGGCATTTCATTTTCAAATTATGCCCTTCACAAAGTTTCATTGTCATTCACATTGACGTAAGTCAAATTTTGTATTTGAATGCATTTGACAAGTAGTAATAATTACCATGTTTTTTCCCCTCAAAACACAATTACTCTGTCTTGTAAGCATATGGTACATTTATTGTTATTTTGTAAGTCAATAAAATTTAATAGTTCACTGAAAATATGCAGTCCAATTTCTAAAATGTATCTGTAAATATATCTCAGAGTATTCCTTATTAAGCCTCAGAGCAAGACAACAAGCTGCAACTGAAAACAGTTTATCTCCACTTTTCACGCAACGTGCAGGCCTCAGCACATTCACTGCTAAAATACTGTTCAGGAGGGGTCTCTGTGAAGGCAATATTCACACGCTGTTTACACCCCAACCACACCGCTCTGCGTTCTAACCCATTTGTGCCTTCACAAAAAGCTGCTGCTGTTTAAGAAAGAGCTGCTATTTGTTGCAGATCTCTCCTAGACACTACCACACGTACAACAGTCGGCGCGGAATGTGTCCACACCTCAGCCACTGCAGTGCAAAGTTTCATAACTTTGCCAAAGAAAGTGGGTTTAAAAGATGTTTCAGGATGGCTGTCGCCCCACAACCCAGGTGAACCAACTGAACTGCGTACCCACAGCTGGGCACACTACTCTGCACACAGACACGGTAACGAGAAAGCACATTCCTGCTCACCATGTAGCTTTCTGTAAACAATACTGTTCAGTTTTCCTTCAAAGGATATTTAAGCCTGCTCGTACCTCAGATGCAGGAACTGGATCCATCAGTCACCGAGAACTGTGAAATGCGTGCTTCTTCTCACCACCATCTTCTCATTTCCCTGCCAGAATAACTCCATGCTACATCGCTAGTACAGGTTGCGGTCCACATACTATGGAAAAACAACTATGCCCACCACCGGGAATGTCTGTTGTAAATAAGCAATGGAAAGGCTGCTCAGCTCCTCGCTATTCAGCTCGTGTACGTTATCCCTGGGCCTGGTGGGACTCGGAGGAAGCAACAGGGGAGACACTGAAACAGAATTACGCTTTCTGCATTTGACGTTATTGTTGAAATAATGAGGAGTGGAGACTGCTCAATTTCTGTAGGTAGAGCATCTACTTGCTAGGGAAAAAAGAGAAAAAAAAAAGAACCACCCAAGTAATTTCTTACTAATGCCACTTGCCATCAGGTCTGGTACAGCACTGCCTATCCTTGAACTGTTTTCTTTTCAGTTCAGCTGATCTCCTTTCCTGGAATGGTGGCATTCCTTACCTCTACCCATTTCACCTGGGAAGGTTCTTGAGGACAACCAGTCACTTCTGCTTTGATCATTCCCTACACAGGAGAGAGCAGCCAAGGTTCCACCCTATGCTTTTTCCAAAAAGCAGAAACTTCAGTCTACTGCCAACCAGACTCCTGGAAAAGATGTTTGAAAGAGTACGAGAAGCCTCTTCTTGCCACTGGCTTTCCTTGATCTTGCTTACTACTTGCAATAGCATCAGCTGCTGCAAACACCTCGGAACAGGAAGCCCAACAGAGGATAATCTTCCCCAAGGGCAAACGCAGCTCAGGTGCTTAGCTGGGAATTAAGAATCAGTTTTTAGTATAACTAAACTGGAAATTCATTTATGGAAACAGCACTTTTGGGGAGCAGGAGTATCGCACAGTTAGACTATTTTTCCTGAATGAAAAGCCACAGTAAAACCAGAACACAGTTGCTAATACAGGTTGCCTGTGCCCTGGCAGTTGGCCAGCACAGCTAGGTGAAGATAAGGCGAAACACGTTTCAAACATCTCGCTAGCTGCGTCAACAGAACAGGGCCCAGCCCTCATCTAGCACAGCATTGAACTAACCTGCTAAATCTAGGAAGAAAATAAACTTCCAAATTTCAACAGCTGAAACTTCTACACCAGGGAGATCCGTTTGCCCACTTTAGAGTAGAAAAGTGTTTGGATGTGTCTGGATTCACAACAACGTCTCTTTGGCTGAGAAGCTCTGGTCTCGGTTATGAACTGGACGGCAGTGTTGCAGTGCACCTCCACGTGAAGGCCTTGGCAGTAATCAGCTCCAGCAAGCAGAGAACATCAAAGCACCCCCGCTAAGTAAAATGAACTTTTCGGGGAAGATCAAAGCTCAACGCGCCCCACAATCTAGGCCTGGGGTGTTTAAAAGACTACCCCAAACTCCAGAACAAAGACCACTGTCGACGGTCACATTCCTCTGGCACAGCAGAACTCGGCAGGAACGGTAAACCTTGGCTGCAGGACACAGAACGCGACTGGTCAGAAGTCCAAGTCTCCCCAGGAAATCAGGAATAACGACATCACCATCCTTGACTTCGAGTAAAAGCAATATACCTTCACTCCTACTTGCACATTTGTAAAGATGAAAGCGAAGACAGACGCCTCTCACCAAAAGAAAAGGGAGCACAAACAGGACGAAAGAATTCAAGGACATTTTTATCAGGCTTCAGCAACACACTAGAAGATGCTCAAACTCTTTATGTAAATTTTTATACTACTTCTTGAGTACCTAATGCCCACTAGCTGCTACAGAAACAGAGCATTTAATTCCCCTGGCATCAGAGACGGTCCAGCCACTTCACCCCCAGCAACAGGCTGACTGGAACACCGACTTTAACCAGTCTCTGGACACGAGCATCAAAATTCTTCAGATGTACAAATGAAAGACTCGTGTAATATCAAAGATTACGTTCACCGTCTCAGCAGAAAAGCCTAACCTTCAAATGCTTACAAAAAATAGAGTATATGGTCGTCTTTGTTTTTTACACACCTAATTAGCTCATAGTAACTAACCAAAGTCTGCTTTCACATAGATTAATACAAATACAGATTAACACTTTTAAAGTTCGTTTGACTTAGTGGGGTTGTTTTGTCTGGTTTTGGTTAGGTTTTCAACCTGTTTGAAGATAATACCTATCATTTAAGCTTTGCAGATATTTTGGTAGATTAGAAGCTTTTAGGCAGGTGCTGCCCTAAAAGCCTGCACGTTGGTCACCGCAATCATATCAAGCACTTCTGCACCTTTTACACAGCAAGCACAGGGAAAAAATTCAGGTGCCCAAAGAGAACCTAGCGCACTTCCCAAGCCTGTCACTACAGATAGCGGCAGTGACTCAACACCTCCCAGATCGTTACACTTCTGAACTCTCCGCTTACATCTGAAACACACAGAAAATAGCCAGGAAGCAAATACAAACTAGTCTTGCTGCAACTGCTCAAAGAAACTGCAGAAATTACATTTCTCTCATCTGTTTTTGGGTTAAAAATGTGGAATACAAGCAATAGCTATAAATCCCACTAACAGACCCAAAGATACCAGTTACACAAAATAATTCCCTACCCTAAAAATACTAATGTTTGCTATACAGAGATCTGAGTGTTCTTTTAACTGCAAAGACGATATTGCTCAAAGATCTAGAGATGAAATCAAACCATGAGCCCTGAATCATTTTGCTCACAACTTCACACATCTTCCTGTTAACCTGAAAAAATTAACTTCCCCCCCCCAGTAAAAGCACCTGAATAAACCACACTACAAGCATTTTCTTCCCTGTCTGGATTATCAAAGAGACCAACTCCAGTGGATTTATTGGCTGCTTTTATATGGAGAAAGAGAAAAAACATCGTCTACTATTAAAAGGTTTCTCAACAACCTAAGGGTAGTTTCAGTAAACTGAATTAAATCCTCTGTTATTACAAGGTATTGAAATGCACAACGCTCGGCTTTTACAACCCACACCCATACACCGCGTTACCCTGCTATAGAGATCCGCTATTTCAGCACAGCTGCTGCTCCAGACATGAAGTCCCATTCAACTCTCTTGTCATCTCCAGGAGCACTGAAGGGAGGCAAGGGAACACCAGTAGAGTTTTGTAGTCCTCTACTTGAAAACACGACCAGCTGTGCTACCACTGAGCGTCAACCCGACGGTCCCACCTCTCTGATTCTGTGCTGTCTAGTACGGGCGTACGACTCAAGGAGCCACGTGGAGAAGACAAGGGGCAACGGTACAAGTTGCACCAGAAGAGGTTTCATCTCGACGTAAGAAAGAAATTTTTTACCGGGAGAGCAGTCAATCACTGGAACAACCTGCCCAAGGACGTGGCAGAGTCCCAGCTGCTGGAGGCTTTCAAGATGCGATTGGACAGAGTGCTGGGTAATCTCATCCGGGCTCCCTTTTCCACAAAAGGTTGGACCAGATGGTCTTTTGAGGTCCTTGGCTGGTCTATGATTCTATGAACTTGTGGACCGTAGTTAGCTTGGATTTATCAATTTAAAGAGCAAAGCTGGCAGATCTGCTCCCCAGTATTCTGCCTGGACATATTTCCAGATACAGAGTTATACACATTAAAGAAACACAAGTCACCTCAATAGCTTTAACTGCAGAACTGGGCCGGGAGGGAGATNATGCCAGTCACCAAACTATTTCCTCCAGTCCAGCATCAGGAAGGACAAACTACAGCTCTTACTGCCCATACGGCAAATTGTAACGCAGTGCAACACACAAGCAGAGAGTGGCAAAACATCAAAGGGACACAGGAAGATCAACAGCTGCACACCATTTCATTTCCTCACCTAAGCAGAAAACAGCCGGTTCTGTCAAGGCAGAAACCAACAGTGTGGCAGTCTGAAATTCTTACTGGTTGGACACCCCAGGGGAGATACCCTGCAGGAACATCTATTTTTAAAGAGCACCTGTGTGTTCTGGTGTTGCTGGTATATTTAACAGAGCACTGGAACAGGTTGCCCAGGGAGGCTGTGGAGTCTCCTTCTCTGGAGATATTCAAACCCTGCCTGGATGAGGTCCTGTGCAGCCTGCTCTGCGTGACCCTGCTTCGGCAGGGGGGTTGGACTAGATGACCCACAGAGGTCCCTTCCAACCCCTACCATGCTGTGATTCTGTATAGTGAATTAACTTACATTTATCACCTTCGCCAATACCACAGGAGATGGTGACATAAATTTATTAAAATTCAAAGGTCTGGGCTTTGTTGCGACCCGTGTTAAAAAAAACACAAAACAAAAACAACACCTTGTGATGGTCCTCTTAATTTGTTTCTTCTCCCTTTGGTAATTCGGATGGAAATCCTGAAAGTAATACTACAATTGCCAGAAATGGCTTGGTTTCCCCCACCTATGCAAACATAAATTCTGTAGCAGATCTTGTATAGAAAATGTGAACGCTTTACCTGCAGGCTATGTCTCACACAACTGTGAACTAACGGCATTGAGAACAGGGCAAGAATGAGAAGATAAAGAGGAAATTCAAAGGCTGGCCCTATTTCTAATTAGGTGTTACCAGGCAGCTATATTTACTCGTCTTCACTTAGTCGGATCACATTGAGATAATTAGAAACAATCATACAAAATCAATTAACATGAAAGCAAATTTCACAAACAACAAGCATATTAAAATAACCTGTAAAGCTGCTGCCATCTACGCCCTTTCTCACCAGTGGCAACACAGCTGGAAAAGAGCAAAGTGCATTTAGAGATAAGACAGGCCAAACCCAGGCTGGGCAGACACCAACAGTATGAAAAGCGGCTGCTAGAAATCAAGACACAATAATGCTGGCTAGTCTTGCTTTTCTGATTTATTTTTTTAATTGACAAATCATTCTAGACTCTCTCTGTCTCTGCCTGGTTTTAGGATGGACAGACATTTTTTTTTAGATCAAACATTAACAGAAATTCAGCAGCCTAACATGTGGTAATGTTTCCAGACAGAAATGCACAATCATGTCAAGAGAGTACAACTATTATGCTGCTGAAAGTCTGAAAAATGTTTGGGTCAATTTTATTTAACTTTTTTAAAAATTCAGGCCCTCATCTCTGTCATTCTCAAACTCTGAATTAAAACCAAAGCACTTTTGCCTTTCATACCCTTAGAAAATAATTTCAAGTAATTTCCCAAATTTCCAGCCTTTCCCAATATTGCCAGGAACGTCTCACAAAATATCCAAATTCATTCATTCTTCTATTGAAACATCTTTAAAAGCACTTTTGATCTGAGATCATCTTAAGACTCTCATACCCTCAAGAAAAATTGTGTTTTTTGCCTCCTCCTTTTTTTCCTCCCCTCCAGATAGGCATACAGAATACAGCAGAGAAAAAAAAAAAATCACTTCTTTATTCTCAGTATTGTATGTATTTAAGCATGGTCACAAGTGCCAAAACTTTCTTCACTAACACTGGCTCGCATCTGGCACACAAGCTAGAAATAACTATACTTAGTGGCTTTACCACCATAAATCTTCGAAAGCCTTCTGCATGGCTGAGCTCTTCTCATAAAATTAGACACCAATGCGTTTTGTCTTTCTCATTAAAAGGACGCTCGCTGGAGAAAGCGCAGGAGGATAGAGATGTGTGTGAACAACCTTCTGGTAGCCACTGGAGATCGGACCTAACCGCATTCTCACAGGCACAAAGAAAGGAATACTTCAAATAAAAGACTGTTACAAGGAACATCTCTGAACATTGAGAACAACTTTAAAAATCTAAGACTAGAATCTAACATGTTTCCAACAGCACACCAGGAGAAACCCTAGATTTCAATAGATTTTTTTTTTTTGGTTACTTTTACTCTTTCCTCAAGTACGAATTGGAAATACTGTGTTTGTTTCAGAAATAAACATAACTGAACACTTGCAAACACTAATTCAATAAAAAGCCTCTAACTGAACGTGTTCCTACTATGCCTTTTGGAAAAATGTTATTAAAATTTTAAAACCTACTATAAAAAAACAACAGAAAAGCAGTACTTTCAGCTATTACAAACCAGTGTCGTTTACTGCAAATACTTCAGTAGCATAACTTTGGTTTGATTAGGTTTTGCTCTTTTTTTACAACCCATTTTTAAACATATGAATGCAGAACACCTTTTTTGCATGCTTTCATACTGCAGTAAGCGACTAAGAAGACTGAACAAGTTCATTCACTGTACTAAGACAGAAAAAAAAAAATCAGCTGCATATTCATCAGAACACTAAAATCACCCGCTGTGATACAAGATAACAGCTAGGTTGAAAGTTCAGTGGGCAAAGGAGAAGCGGATCTCAATAACCAGCTGAGGATGGCAAGCAACTAAGTACTAAGTTCTCCACAGTCAGATAACCACACTGCGCTGGCCCCTATCTGGGGGTTGGAGGGGAACCCACCAAAAAAATCTCTCTTTTTACCTCTGCCTCCCCTATGCAGAGTATTTACATGAGGTAAGAGCTGATAACATCGTTTCCCTCATTTGTCAGGACAAGCTTCCTACTCACCAGCACTGCAAAGGCCCAAGGTTTTCAAGGTCTCCTGACGGCTGATGAGACCAGCCGTTCTCTTTTGATTCCAAAGCCAGACTTGACCCGAACGCAGCAGTCAAATATTAAAAGGAAATTCACAGAATGCACCATCAGGAGACTGGCTGAACAGCTCTATCACATAAATTCTGTACATTTCTGAAGAGGTTCTTCAGCATGCTTTATATAAAGTTCAACCAGCCTTTATGAGACACAAACTACACACAGGTCCCAAGTACCACTTTCAGTAAAAACACAAAAACCTCTTCAGATACAGCAACAGCCATCTGAGCCATATCAGCTTCTATGAAAAGAGGCATCTTTTTTATTATTTTTATTATTTAGAAACACCAACTTGCCACACTGTTTGCACCAGGGACCGTGGACAAGGTTTTACTTTCTTCTTAACTCCAGTTCTCTGGCACAAACATCATCACTGCCAAGAATCTGCTTTCACAACGTGCTAGCGGGTATTTTCAGCATGACAAAAACTGAACTTGTTCTGAGCCAGCCTGACACACAGTCAAAAACACTTCAGTGAAGCCAGTTCTGGCGGTGTAACACCGTCTTCTGCCATCACCACACCCTTCTCGCAGAGGCAAGGCACAAAATATAAGGGACCATGAACCCGACTGACACGAAACCAGCTTCACTAGCGGATGCATGTCTCCATGTTCATCTGTGAGCATCTCAAGTAACTTCCAGAGGAAAGACAAGGCTGGCACGGAGAGGAGGGGAAGAAAAAATACAGTCTTCAGCCACGAAGCTAGATGAAAAGGGTGGAGTGCCCTCTGTCAACAGCCTCCAGGCCCCAAGCCACAGCACGTATTGTTTACAAAAGACTTCGTGTAGGTTATGCTAAAAGGCTGAAAGCACTGTCTGCAAAAGATGTGGAAAGCACTATTGGCAAAGGATGCAAAACCTGCAAAGTAAACCTTTTCCCACCAAATACGATGAAACAAATACAACAAAACACCATAGGAAATTAAGCCAGGCTACACTAATTGTCTCTGGAATGGTAAGAATGCTCTTCCTCTTTCCAATACAGCTTATCATGACATTTGCGCTATGTCCTGAACGTCTTCAATTCCTCTTACATACAGGGTTTTGGAAGTAAGAACTGGGACTGAAAATACTTAAATCCTCAAAGGAAAAGCCTTCCCCAGAGCATCAGGCTTGGGTTTGACCAAGTGGATCAAAGGAAGAGCTTTTTGCTCCTTTAAAATTATCCTGTACCATATATTCTAATATACATACCTAACTTAGAACATAGCATCATAGAAATGATAGAAATGACAGAAATCATAGAAATTATAGAAATCATAGAATCATTAAGGTGGGAAAAGACCTCCAAGATCATCAAGTCCAACCATCAACCCAACACCACCATGCCTGCTCAACCATGTCCCCAAGGGCCACATCTACATGTCTGCTGAACATCTAACTTGGTTGGTTGACAGCTACTCCTTGCAGTTGTCACCATAAAAATCTGTAACGAAGGCAACTTTACAGGACTGCATCACAACTGTTGGTTTTCTAGAGCTCTGTCAAGTAACATTGTGGTGAAAAACGATAGTTAGCTCCAGGAAAGGCCATACTCGGATAAAATTCAGAATTAAAAAATAAAAAAACACTACAAAAACAAACCCACACAACTTTCTGAAGGCTAACTTATTCTTGAAAAGGGGGCACTGAGACAAAACCGATCATGCAACCTTTGGCCAACAACACATACGCTGCACTTAGTACCACAATCACCTTTTCACTGTCCTCCAGGATAACTGCGTACTTGAGGCACACTGCTCACCAGCTAACGCAACAAGCCTGAATTCTCCTGAAAGCTTCTAAGAAAACACAAGCTCTTAAAAATCAGACTTCCAGAGCTTGTGTTGGAATTGCTTTAACAAACAAAAGCTCATTCAAATGCAAACCTTCAAGCCACGGTGGAATAAAAATATTAATTTTCTTTCTGATGTGAGAAATGGATTGTTGGGGGTTTATACCCTTACTTCTGCTACAAAAAATCCCCCAAAGAATCGTAAAAAACAGGAGACCCATTACCTTTTATATGTCAGGAATTAAGGAAAAGAATGAAGGAGTGGGGTCCGTTTCTCAATTTCACTGTGCCAAGATAGGCCTGAATCATTACACTGTGGCTATGTTTATACTGAAACTTTTTTTTTTTTGCTCAAAACTTGGACTTCCACACCCAGTAGGCAACATTTTTTTAAGTACATTCCAAGCTTCCCTCAAACAGTTCCAGTCAAAACATCACCAGATTTTAATACCATCAAGAATGTGAGCATCTCATTAAAGGGTTGCCTAATTATAGGTAACGTGCCCAGACCACAGATTCTGTGGCATTTTTATATGGAATATTATTCAGAAGTAACACCCTCAACTTTTCTCAAAATTTCTGAAATTCATGCGTATTTAGTGTTACAGCGAAGAAGTATGCTGTGTTCCCTCAGCTAATTAACAGAGTTTGGAAAAAAAAAAAAAGCCCAACCTTAAAAACGAACTCACAATACTCAGTAGCGGTGAGAAAGATCAACCCAAGAGGAAAGAAATGTCATCAACTCTGAAGAAAATTGCAAGCTTCAAAGACAAAAATTAAGCCTCTAGATCTACCAGTTGCACAAGGAAAGCCTTTTCAAGTGTGAGTCAAAGCCAGACTAAAACAATACTGAACATACAGTTTTCCTGAGTTCTTCTAATTCTTCTGCTTTTTCCCACTTTGCCAGGTTGCAGAATTCAGAACCTGCAAGCACCAAAAATCACTCTGCTCCTACTTAAGTAACACCATAAACACCAAAGGCAAGAATCTCATCTGCCAAATGGAGTAAATGACCTTGAAGGAAAAAGGAAAGGTGGCAACAAAGGACAACTTTCTGAGCAGCAGCAAGGAGAAAAAAAGACGACCTCCTCACGAAAACGTCCCAGCGATTGCTGAGAGGAAGTTCTGAACGGGATTTTTTTTTTAAAAAAAGGCCTTATCAATCAGATACCCACTAGCCAGAGGCAAACCTGCTCTGAAGCCTAATGTTCAAGAACATCCAAATTGCATTCCCTGCAGCCGGAGACTGGAAAGAACAGGAAGAAAGGTAAACTCCTCACTTCCACTTTGCCTTAGGACATGAAAAAAGCTGTCTCCTAATTTTTCAGAATCTCTTATGGCATCCTAATATCGCTATATATATATATAAATATATATTCTTTTACAGTTTTCTCTTCCAGTTACTCATCCTTCTGCAGCGCTATCTGTACTGTGACGAGGCTTTTCCCTAACACAGTATCTGTTAAGTGATCTGCGTTGTAGCTGCTATACTGGATTTGCTGTGTTTAAGATTGGAACTGCAGTTAGTTTCTGCTTCAGTACCTTGACTCACGGCCAAAGCTGCCGCAAACCTTATCACGAACCTACCAACATAATCAGTGAGATTACAGAAGCGTAGTCAAATTCCACTGGAGAGTACAAAGTATACTCATAGCAAAAGGTTACATGCAACTTTATGAAGTGGAGCATAATTCAATCCATAAAATGACATGTTAAAACTAGCAGCAACTAGCTATCTACAGATACATATTCATTCATACTTTTTTTTTTTTAATATCTGTACTGTTGACTCAGGCTTGTTATGACAGGAACGAAACACCAAGTTAAAAGACGTTGAAGAAGTACTCTGTCCTCGTACTGGGCACATAAACACAAACCCCCACAAGTTCCTCTTTCCCTCACCCACACACTCCACATCCAACCCACGACATCTCAGCGGAGCAGAGGCAAGCGACAGCCCAGCTGACAGTGACACGGCATCCCAGACCAGAAAGGGCTCAGACTGTCAGGAAAGCCCTACAAGATCTCGCCACTTGGCCAAGTAAACAAACTTCACAAACCTAGCAGGCCTAAGCAGTGCTGCTGAACATTAAACACAAAAGCATCTCGGAAATGGAGGGGATGCCCAAGAACTAATTAGAATTCACAAGCTCAGAATTGGATAAAGGATGGACCAGGGAGAGATGAAGTTTCTGGGAGGAAAATAAAAAAAAATAAGTTGACAAATTGGAGGGAACAAGCAATCTTCAGAGGGCAGAGCTTTGGAGGAAAGGATGGAAGACAGAACATACCACACAAAGGCAAAGCAGCAGAAGGAGGAAGGCAAGTGACACAGAAACACAGTGAGAGGAGAACGTAGCTTTATTAAAAAAAAAGTGTAATTAATTTGTAGGATACATTACACTGCGACGTATGCTAGAGTGAAAAATGAGAAGATACCTTAAACAAGAAAAGTAAGGAGGGAAAAACCACAAGGACAGAAGAGGGAAAGAAACAGAAGGAGGTATCGGTACATATATTTGCAGCCATTATCAGGAGTACACAAAGATTATGAGCCTATGATTTTGGCAATTCCTTTTACACCATGAATTTGATTGAAAGTGATGAAAAACTCAATTCACCACCCAACAACTGAAAGGACGGTATTGCTATTCCATCTCAGCCAGAAATCATGCAATCTTTACATCTATTTTCAACACTCGGTACAGTCAACTGACTTAAAATGATGAAGTAACACAGGATCAAGGCATTCAGACAGCAGAAAATGAGCTAGGACTTAAGTAAGGTGGCCTTCCCAGCTGTGTAATTCACAAAGTGGCAGCTGTGTTTTCTACAGGAGCATTAGGCTGTGGTTACACAGTGTCTTTAATCCCACGTGAACCTGGGCTGCTGCTGCACAGTCTCGCTTTTCCTCTCCTTCCTCGAGTACTCACCCCTCCTACCTCCCATGCTAGCCGCGGCACATGCGCAGCCACGCAGCAAGCTGGATCAGTGAATGGATTTATCCAAAAAAATTATCCCTTTTGGGGAGAAGAGTTGGGGAAGGTTTGATTTCAGGTGGGTAAATTCCCTAATTCACACAGCTCCTCCATGCTTATGCTCAGTGGAAATAGTTGGCAAGTGGAGCTGGCCTTTCAGCAGCCATTCAGACTTCAGAACAGATTCAAACAGCCATGCAACCACAATCCCAATCTCTCTGGCAAAGCATGAAAGCGAAGAAGCTTTACAAGCATTTTAGAATACATTAGCAAAAACTGTAAAGGCATACAAAGTTCTTTTGAGAGGCAGGCCACTTGAGATAACATTCAAGGCAAAGCAACTATCACCTAACAAGTTTAAGAAGTCTATAGCATACAAATACATTACAGAAATACCAAGCTGAATTAAAATGTGGATCATACAAAGTTCTTTACAGCTTTGCAGACACGTGCACACACAAAAAAGAAACGTACATCTATGTCCTGGCAAACTAAGAGCAATTTCAGAGCACGATGTGTAACTGACTTGCTACCACCAACCAAACAAGGCAATCTTTAAAACCAAAGTAAAACATACAAAAAAATGCCAATATCTCTGACAAATTCAGTCATTCATAACCCAGGTGGTCCCTGGGGAAAAAAAAAAAAAATGAACTTGCTGCCTAAAAGTAGCCAGGTGTGGATAGAGCGAAGAAGTACTTCTAGCCATAGAGAAACTGAATGATATCTGGGTCATGGCAACAAAGCCTGCGTTTACCTTTTGGGGGAAAAAACCTGCTTCTCCATCACAGTTGCAGAAAGACAATCTTTTTATAGTAATGCCAGCACGGATCTACCACATGAAAGGGTATGGTAGCTTTAGTGAGCTACAGAAGATAAACATATGTCATGCCTAAAACTGAGCCAATGATCCTAAAAGCATCCTGAATCACTTGTTCCACAAATTCCCCAGTCACCACGTATGAAGAAGTGCCACACGAAGAGCCAAATAGAGATTATAAACACAGAAATTTATTTTTAAACCTATTTGCTAACACATTTCAAAACACATTTTTTATTATAGTCTTGTCAAGTCATAAAAAGCTACTCCAGCTTTCCTGCTACTAAGCTCCCACAGAGAAGAGAAACACAAGGCAGTTGGTAAGACTACAGTGGATATTTGATTTTTTTTTTTTAATGGCTATTCGAATTCTACGTTGTGTCAAAATTCATCCTGCTCCCAGGAAAGCTTTCCACTCAACCATCGGCACGTAGTTCTGTCAAGTCCCAGGTATGCTTTCCAGAAGCAGAACACGTTGCCTTTTCTTCCCAGCCTCCAGGACCTGAATCTGCATCCTTGCACACAAAATGCTGTATTATCACTCAAAAAGAAGATGTATTTTAAATTTCAATAAACATGCCGGTTTTGTTTATGTACAGCCCTTAAGGAGATAAAGTATCTGCAGAGGGGCTGGGGAAAAAGGCAGTTACACCTATACACCTCAGCCCTGACCAAGAAGAATCCCGTTTGGAACAGGCTGAACTACTCTTTTCATCCCCTCCAAAAGACAAGAGCCATAGTTTAAGCCTTCAAACTACAAACATTTAAAGCAGTGCTCCGTTTTGCATAAAGATATCAAAGCTATTGGAATGGCAAGTATGCTTGTGATCTGGTAGGCTGCCAAAAATCATCTGCTAATGCAGTAGACAATAGATGTATTCTGCTAGCACTGGTAAGAGAACTTTCTGATCTTTCCCTTGTATCACTTTGGTTTAGTCGTATACAAAAAGGAACTGAAATGATGTAAAAAATGTAATTAAGAGTTTTAAATCCCATACAATACTATGGCTTACAAGTATTGCATATGTGATTTCAATGCTTGCATTTATATGCTAACAAATACAGTAATTATTTGTAATAATTTAACATATTTGAAGATGCATTCTTGAGCACTAACTTGCAAACCATGTATTCAGAGTGCCTTGTTGCCCCTGCAGCAGTTAAGTTTGCAGAGTTCAGAGCAGCATAAAACGAGAGCACGAAGCTGTACTCTTGCAGTGCCTGAAAGCTCCAACAGTGCTATGGAAGGACCCGAACTCTCTCAAGTCTCGATAAACAAACAGCCCTCAGTTAAAATTGAATACTTTTGGATAACAGCAGGGTGCTTTCTATAAAAATAATTCTTCGTTCCAGAGACAAAAAGATCCTGTGTGTGGTTCCAGCAAGCATTGCTTTCTGGAACGCTCCGGAATCACGGTGGCTGCATATCCTGAATACAGTCATAAATACAAAAGTAATGGGACGACGAGGCTGACACCCAACTTCTCACACGAGTGTCACACACGGACTGGCGCAGCATCAAGACTACCAAGTCTTTAAAGCCCAGCTCCTCCTTCACAGCTAGATGTAATTAAAAGGCCTCTGTGTCAGCAACCAAGATCTTTTCTTTTTTTCCAGCAAATGTTTTTACGCAAAAATTGCCTTGTTCTCTCTTATTCTCTTATCTGATATTTGAACAAATCATCGACACGATGGAGATGTCATATCCTATCACATCATTCAATGTTTAAAGAATGTTTAATCTGTAAATCCACGCAGTGATTCTGCAAACACAGACTGCTTGCAACAAGAAGGCTGAACAGAGACTATGTACATTTAGAGACTGTCTTAGTGAATTAAATATAACACAGTTTCTTAAATGATAACATTAAAATTTACAAATTCAATTAACTGTAGAAATTAAATTACATTCAAGAAAGGTATCCGAAGTCTGCATTTTCAAATATTGTCCTGGTTTTGTATCCACAGGCGGACCATGCTTACGACATCTTTCAGCTGAATGCAGACGGAAGTGATTATAAGCTCCTGAAAAATAGGAAATGCTAACAAAACCTGGACTAGAGCAGCAATACCTGGTCTAGATGTTCTAAAAATAAGCTTCTGTCTAGGGGGAAAAAAATCCTTGGATCAGTCTGCTACTTATTACTCAGCATTTGCTAGTTAAACACTGCACAGCCGCTCGTTTTAATCTAAAGAAATGAACACCGTGATCTTTCCCATACAAAAAAGCGTTTCAACACCCACAGAAGAAAAACATTCTCACCATTCTGATCTATGAAGAGAGGACACTGAGAGCGAGACAAACAGTACGTCATCTCTCAAAGGTAACACGGTTGCATTTTATATACAAACACCAAGGAAGAAATCTCATTTAAATAATTAATGGGAGGACTAGACACTGCCAAAAAAAGCAGTACAGCAGTGAACTCACTGCTGCATGTTTTACAGAAGAACCATCCTAGAAATTGATCCTCTCCAAATGGAATGATTAATCCTCCATACAATGCCAGGTACCCGCTGCCACCGTATTTTGCTAAGGGCAAACTTTTAACTTCAATAGAAGCAATCACATTAGGTAAAATGAATATTAAAGGCCCCACAATCGATGTCACGTAGATCTTCCCTATTGATCGTAACCCGTGCAGACTTTTAAATTATAAATGCAAACACCTTCTTATAAGTTTCTGGCAAAAAAATACAATCTATTTAGAAGTGCTGTTCAAAGCTATCTCTATCGAGACATAAATCATCAGCGGTTTTAAAATATTTTAGTCATTTTAGCAGCCTCTTACAACCGGTAAATCAAACTCTTAGTGTATTATAGAGAGAAATATTGCTGAAAAGACCACCGCTTTTTGTATGTTGTTTGCAACTTTTTTTTTAACATTTCCCCCATTGAAGAGAAGAAAAAATGGTTTGCATTGTGTTAGCTCCAGTTATAATTTCCAGCTGTGTCAAAACTTTAACAGCCTAAAAGCAGGAAATCCAAAGAGGAAATTCCATCGTCAGTTCCTGAAGTTTTGTAACTCAAATGTTCTTCCAAAAACTGGATCTTAAAGGAATTTTGGTAGCATTTTCTGTAACCTTACCTGATATCTTCAAGTAGCTCACATTCTGCCTGATGCTTGGCCTGAAGTTTTGTCATCTGCTCAACCTGAATGTTTTTTAGCTCTTGTGTAACTTTCACCTACAAAAAACCACAGACCACATATATTTTCTGTAGAGTTTAAGTCAAATTTCAACAAGAAAAAAAAAAAAAGCGTGTTCTTCATCTATTCTGAAATTGCACATTTCAGTGGAAAAACTGAACACAGAATTAAGAGTGCAGTTTAACCCTACGCAACATTCATGAAGGCTGATTTCAATAAGTGCTGTTACACCAGCAGGCTTACACTACACACGACAAGAATGTCATCCTTATGCTCAACCATTAACAAAAGTGCAATTTTATTCCAAAACCTGGAAGAGTAGCTTGTGTGCAACGAAAGAGTTGTGCCTACCAAAAAAGAAAAAGCAGGCCATAAAGGAAAAAAATTAAATTACAGTGCATACATTTAGCACTTCAGCAGAAGTCACACAATTCAGAAATTTATGAAAGTGCCCTAAAATTGCTACCATTTACAGAAAGCTTAAGCACTGTGCATTAAATCAAAAGAGCCCTCTGTAAAAGGCTTAAGCAGGTTGGCCTTACATTTTTGGTATCGGCGTAATCTTCCTTTGAACCTTGTGATCATGAAGCTAAAATTTCAATACTTTGGGGACCTACTTGACAACTGGCGGGTAGCAGCATTGGCACAGGCTGCAGGAATTGTTTGATTTTGGAAGGGAACCTTGGGGTTGTTTTGTTCTTGTTTCATAAAAACGAGAGGTCTTGGCATTTAAGCCCTCTAGTGATCACAGGGAATCCATGTATTGGCCTAAAAAATGATCACCAGCATATCTGAAGACATTCTGCATTCATGAGGATAGAAATGCCAAACAGTTACTGTAATGGGGGAAGAGGGATGAAAAATTCAGAGAGGAAGAAGACACAGATCTCCCTCTTCTTCGCTAGCCAGGCAAAAAACCCCTAGATATCATCAGCTAGCAAAAGCTTCCTCAATTTTAACAGTGAAAACAATTCCCCCGCAACAAATACCCTTAAATCACAACATTATGTAAAGACAAGTTTTTCACATGATGNAAAAAAAAAAAAATAAATCACATGTACGCCCCTGGCTCTAAGCAGAAAAAGNGTCTATTTTTAACATGAACTTTCAGTATTTTTGGTTTTATCTGCATATGAAAAAACCCTACTCAAAATAAATAAACCCACACAAGACGATCCATGTAATGGAAATAATCTCAAACGAAATCATATAGGCAAAGAATGACACACATGTAATATAAATAAGCTGCCAAATACAAACTAAAATAGAAATAAGCACTGTTTCACAAAAGCAGAGTCCAGCCGCAAACCAAGAGGTCGCGAGGCAGGAATGAGCCAAGGAGAGATCCTCACTGCAGCTGCCTGCCAGGGCTACTGGGGAGCTCGGGGGATGACAAGGGATTTCTGTTTACGCTCCTTCTCAAGTCTTCCTTCCCTCCCAACCTCTCCTAGGCACTATTACAGTTCTTCACCCAGCAAACCCCTGCAATCTCCTCTCCTCACCGAGCAATCTCAACATCGCACGTGAAACCTCACATAGATGCGGCAATCAGACTGTAAATGATTACTGCCCAAACCACCCTCACCAGGCAGCATCACGAAGAATATGGAACACGCACAAATCTCAGAACCACAGAACTCCCTTCCACGGTGTCTGTACAGGAGCAGCCTCTCCACCCCGAGACCTGCTTCACCTTCACTAGCTCCCCTCTTTATCCCCACACATCATCACACACAACCCTCAAAAAAAACCCAATCAATCTCCATTATCGGTACTGACACACACCCGGCTGGACACGGTCCTGTGTAGCGTGCTCTGGGTGACCCTGCTTCGGCAGGGGGGTTGGACTAGATGACCCACAGAGGTCCCTTCCAACCCCCTGCCATGCTGGGATTCTGTGAAGTGACACATAGCTCCAGACCCCACTGGAGCTCAAGTCTCCCAGC
>Ga0065711_1037621_pt1 | contig 19643 bp, 10 predicted proteins | sample Hoacrofraction12_FD_59098 | JGI IMG/M metagenome (GOLD analysis project Ga0065711, IMG submission 59098) | Hoatzin crop microbial communities from Cojedes, Venezuela - Epithelial fraction 12 v2 (version 2) | ecosystem: Host-associated > Birds > Digestive system > Esophagus > Crop | place... | reverse complement strand
ATGCGCGGCCGCCGGGCGACGGGAGGCGGCTCGGGCGGGTGCGCTCGGGGCGAGATGGCGCCGGTTCTCGTCCCCGCGGAGCTTTCGGGTGCCCTTTTTCGCTCTCTGTCTGGGGACTGCCGTCCCGCTGGCACTGGGGACGGCACGGCGGGAGGGAGGGAGGGAGGGAGGTGGGGGCCGATGCCCGGCTTGGAGGGAGTTGTGGTGTGGCGCTCGCTTTGCTCCCATTCAGGGTTTTTCCCCCTCGGTGCGGTTCCCTCCGCCCGCACACCTCGCCGGTGGGCCCAGCGCGGGTGGGTGGCTGCCGGCTCCCTCCCGCCAGGCGGGTTCCCCACCGCCGCGGGGCTCCTCGCAAACGCCGCTGGGGCTTTCCGCGGGTGGGATGCGGGAGCTGGGGCCGCGGCCGGGCCTTGGGTGGGAAGCGATGAAGTCCCCTGATAATGCGACGTTCCCTTTTCGAGGGAGTGATTTTTTTATTCTTATTTTGTTAAAGCGAATTTAGTCAGTGGCCGAAGTTCCTCGTTTCTACGATGGTGACTTTGTGACCTCCCCAGTGCAAGTTTGGGAAACTGTAGGGTTTCTAGGAATTTACCCCCTAACTCCTGACGCCCACCTCTATTTGCAGCAATGTGAACTCGCACGTGGCGCTGACGGCAAAAAGCGGCGTTTTGCAAGTTTGATTCAGGCACACGTGTTTCCAGACACAGCATGAGTAAGGAAGTACACTTGCATGAATGTATCCATTCCAACCCAAAAATGGCCAGGTACCTGGACGCTGAAAATACACCCAAGTTGTTTTCAGCTTCCTTTGAAGGAAGAGGCTTTCTTTGCTGCACTTAAATTTAGGTGAAGGCGAAGGCTATTACCTGCGACCTGGTCTTGCTTCCTGACAGCTAGGGCCGTGCTACAGCTGCTGTTCTGAAAATTTAAGGATCAGACTTCCCGCTCTCCCCCACCCCGCGTTGCTAGCATACAAAAGAATGGGACCACGCTCTACTTTTTAGTAGCAACCCCTCTTCCCTGTCAAGAAAAACATCTGTCTTCCTGTGAATGAAGTGGCAGTATTTCGGTACATGTCTTGTGGGAATCACTACCACCGCCTCGGGAAATACTCTGTACCAAAAACCTCTCGAGACAATGCTTTTTGAAAGGCGAGACTTGTCTGATGCTGGGAGGCTTCTGAAATCTGTCAGGTGTGAGTCGGGTCCTTTGGCTGATTCCCAGCCCCTCCATCTTACTGAGCAGAGGTCGATTACTCAGAGGGGGTCTTTAAAGAGAACATGCCTTCTGTTACAATGCACATTTCCAGAACAGCATGATCTACGCAGCTTAGGAATCCTCAAGGGCTTGTAGGAAGCCAGCACAGCGTGAATGGGGAATGACACGTTCTCCCATGTATTCACAGGTTATTTGTGAAATTTGGACTCCAGATATTTAAGCACCCTCGCTATAAGGAAGTTGCAGGTTGCAGTTTCACCACCTGTGTTCTCACAAGACACTGCATTCTAGATGAAAAAAATTACTTCTGTAAGGTTATCTCCCATGCAGGATGCTGTGGGCAGGGACTCATGGTGGAGTGGTTTATAATATCCTTTCCCTTAGTTGTGTGTAATTGATTCAATCAAGAAGCAATTGATCTCCTTATGGATTCCCTGAAAACTCGGTATAGAGAAGGCTAACTCACACCTCCAAGTGCCATTCCTGAGGAGCAGTGAAGAGCCAAGTCATTTGCGAAACACCTACTCCGTTTCTCCAAAGCTAGACTCCTATTTCCTAGCCCCTGTGTTTGAATAATAGTGTAGCAGGGCTGTGTGCTCTCTGCAGGTTTTTGGCCCCACGCACAAGGAGCTAGAATGCTTTGAGATCTTCCTAGCACCCAGTTGCTCCAGACCTTGCTCAGGGCTGGCACTGATAATCTATTTTCTGTAGCAAATGCTTTTATAACTAGCCAGTAGCTAGCTATTAATTTTGAAACTCAAGATGTGAGTAGCTAAATCAACTCTCCAGAAACACAGCCATAAATCTACAGAAAAAATTGGCAGAATGAAACTGCATTTCAACTGCTGAAGTAGAGAAGTAACACGTTTAAGCACCAGTAATGAAGCAGTATGACATCTGCAGTTTGACTTCAGCAGCTGAGCAGCAGCAGTTTTGTGGTGCCCATGTTGTGAACTGCACTGGAACCGCATTTTCCTGCAGAACTGGATTTGAAATCAGCAGGGCTGGAAGTCTCCCTACCTGCCATGTAACAGCAGATGAGGTCTTGTGATGGGCTGCAGTTAGTTTAGTTCACATGGAGGATGTGGTACCGCTGATTCAGGCTGCTAAAAATGGCTGGGGGAGTGAGGAAACCACAGTGAACAGAGCTACATGGATGACTTGTACTTGCTTTTCAAAGCTTGTAGTTACTTCCCAGTCTACCAACACTGTAAATGTCTTTCTTATTGTTTTTTTTAATTCCTGGTAGCATACTATGGTCAGTACAATAGGCACTCATCAGCCAATAATTTCATCATTCACCAGCTGGTGGCCAGCTTTCCCCTTGCCCCAACAGCTCGCTGCAGCGCAGCGCTGAATAACCCATGCCACTGTGGCCTAGGTTACCTCTCTCTTATGAAAAGAGATCGAGGTGACTGGTTTGTAATTACTCAAGGACAATAAAGTTACTGATGGCAAGCAAGAATTGTACTATTAATAAATTAACTGGCCTAAAATTTCCAAGACCTTTACTCTGGTTTCCCAGAAGTTGTTCGGTAGATAAAAGGCAAAGTGGCTGCAATATTGACATCCTGTAAGAGATATAGAATTGTGGTGGTTTTATAGTCCCTTTGCAGGACACTGCTGTCGTGGTTCAAGGTAGCCTGTACCTTTGAATATTCAATTGCTGTTCCCTTTGACCAGCTTTCCAAGTTTCTGCCCTGTCTTTGTGCTTCTCACAGGGATAAGTTCTGCAAGTCATCATCTTCACAGACTGGTCGCTGAGTCAAAAACTGGTTTTCGTTGGTGTTTTTCCTCTGTAAGTCTGATTGGAATTTAGCCCTACTGTAAACTCCATGAGCTACAGAGAATGGCAAAAGCTGAAGTAGCAGGGAATAAGTTTTTAAAGAATAGCATATTGGTTTATCTAAAGCACCAGAGAGAAAAGAGTTAAAAACAAGAACAAACCTATATTTCTATTTTATTGAATATCATTTTCATACTCTGTAAATTAGGTCCCACTTGTCCCAGGGCCCTTCTCCGCTGTGTCTGGATGAGGCAATCTAACCCGTTGCTTCTGTCTCAGAGTGCCCTAAATCTGATTTTGCTGGGTTTCTTTTTACCTGTCTTGTTCCAAAACTCTACCTCTGTCCCGGAACACCTCAGTAAGCCTGGTACAGTTTACACTTTTGAAGACAGAGATGAAATTTCAGCAGTGGATTTAGAGTATTTGATCATCAGCAATTAAGTTAGAATCACTGCTTGTTTAAGTAGGGAGAAGTAAAATCCTTCAGAATGGAATTAACTTTTTTCCTCTGTTTTGCAGCAAATGTGACTGTCTATGTATATAAAGTGTTGAAAATGCTAGTCATAAAGACATCTCCCACACTTTTTCAGTCGTCTCAGACACCAGTTTGCAGAATCCACTCCTGTAATTTTGCATTCCTTTCGAGCATTTGCTGTTCTGGCTAAAAATCAGGTGCAGTCCCACTGTTGGTTTTGAAGGGGTGTTACAATCCAGGGTGTAGCCATCTTTTCCACACCAGCTGTCAGAGGGGTCTTATCTGTGTCAGTGATTGCCAATAACAGCTAGTGAATACATAAATGGGAGTATCTTCCCTTTTTTAATATATTGTGTTTGGTAAGAAAAAAATTATTAAGTTCACAAGGATGTTTCTAAGGAAATGCACTTTTTAATTAGCTAAAGCTGCTTGTTCTTGGGCTTTGTGCCTTGCACTGCACCTCTGAGTTTTGCAACAATGAAGGTGCCTGCCTATTGTGTCTTGTCAGTGAAATATTTATGAGTGGTGAGCTCTACGTCTGTTATCATCATGCGTTTTTCATACAGCACAGAGACTAAGCAATACTACAAAGCCAAGCTAATCTTCAGAGCTGGCTCTCCACAATTTCCTATTAATATGCATTGTAATTTGAAGGGCTAAACCCTGCCTAAGGTCACACACAGAAAATGAGTATTGAAATGACTTGTCTGCTCTGTCAATAGACAAAGAGTGTACATACATATCATGGTAAAACAAAACAGGCTTAATGAGTCTCTTCATCCAACGTATTGCAGGGATACTGAAATTGAGTGTTTTGACCCCTTCTTCTGATTAAGCATATTACAGTAATAACAATTAGAAGAATAACCGCTGGTGGTTGCAGTGGACTTTAGTCCAGAATCAGCTACTCCTTACTCTCAGAAGCTTTCTGTTTTCCATGCCTATTTTTCACAGGAAGCCTTTCGCGTATGAAGAGCTCTCAGATGGAAGGTGACTGATCTCTTAGTCCTGGTCTCTTGAGCACTTGTTTGTGGCTGCTCTCATCTAGTCTGTAACAAGGGCTGTGCTACAGCATTTCTGCACAGATAAATCACAGAGATGCCTGGGTCAGAGCAGATAAAGTTCTTGGAAATTCAAAAAGAAAAGTGAAAGATGGGACATAGCAAGTAAGAGCAATTTGTATGTTTTTTCATGTTTTCATTCTATTTTATAATGTTTATTTTTATGCACGCGTTGTTGCTCTGGACCCAATATATAATCAGCCATATAATGGGACAAATTCTTGTGCAGTCACACAGAGTTATTTTTACTGAAGCCTACAAAGGTGTATAATTTTTGCTATATAAAGGACACTAAATGACAGAGCTTTTTAGTGTTGGGGTTTTTTTCCCAGAATGTGCTAATGGCCAAACATATGCACACAGTTCCGGAGAAAACAAAGGAATACACAAGTACTAAATACTAACAGCTGCTCTGTTCAGGCGGCAACAACATGCTGGCCTGTTTTATGAAAGTTAATTGGAAAAAACTTCCACACAAAATAATCACCCTACTTGAATTTTTAAGAGCCAATTTAGAATATTTTACTTTCAGAGGAATGACTTCCTACAGAGTTCAGATCTACATTTGGTTGTAAAAATACCTGCTCTATGTTGCCAGAGAGCACAAAATGTAAACCCCAAAGTAACTGCCAGAAATCCACCAGTTCTAGCCCAGTCCTTTCTGGGGAGTCAGAACAAATTCATCTAGATTGTAAAAGACAAATCTTTGTCTAAATGTCCTTGAATCTTTTCAGTATGGAGAATTTGAAAATTAATTTTCTCTCTTGTTCTTGCTTGAGTGAGCAATGAAAACAATGGATTGCATCTTTGTTATAGAAACAGGGGAGTAACAGCAAATTAAAACATGTGAGGTTAATGGGTTTGTGTATGGAGAGTGAGGTAGGCTGTGTTGCCCAAGCTGGGAAATATAAACATTATTTGTCCCACGTGATACCCTTGTTTCTATGTTATGGGATCTTGATTGAGGCCCTATTAGTCTTTTACTTTTTAGAACAAATAACAACCCATTCACCTTGACTTTTCACAAGCAGGCCATAAATTTTAAACCTCTAATCATTTTTTCGGATTTGTTTTGAGGGTCCCTCCAGTTTTCCTGCATTTTTCATTTATGCATGAAGCCATTTCACAGACCAGATGCATTTGTGAAGGATTTTTCTCTATATATTCCTCTATATACATGCACATGTATCTAACTATATGTATAGCACTTGCCACAAATCATTTGCCCAGTTACTGCGGATGTGCCTTTGTACTTGCAAGCTTATGATAAGAAATGAGTAGTCAACAAGGCCATAGATAACCTGTGGCAAACGTATCAGCCTCAGTAAACACCCTTTGTGTTAGTGCTCCCTCCCAGTCCTTGTAATTTAAAATCATAAAAATCCTTGTAGGAGATATTTTGAAATGTTTGGAACATAATAAACATAATATCTTGTTAAAGCTTATTTTTCTTTTACTAGTTTAGCCGTAAATATTTTCTCACGGGTGTCAAGCAGCTTGATGCATAATGCGATTTGAAATGAGATTATTTAAAGATTAGTTGTCAGCAACATTTGTGCTTTGTACTTCCATTTGGGACTTTTGGCATTATATGTGTTTTATATTTAGCATCTTAACATTTTTCACTAGCTTATTCCTCAGTCCTTCACTACAAAAATGGAATGCCCTCTGTTGAGATACAGAGGTTTTATTTTGGCCATGTTAGACATCATGTTTGTTTTTCAGTTTTAAAATCTGCACTTCTTGCCCCTCTTCTTTTCTCTAACCTGAGAATAGAGAATGTTTTGTTTAAAATTCTAGGGACAAAATAGTCATCAGACCCCATTGACAGCAGGTTTTTGTGACACAAAACACAAGTTTATGTAGACAGATTGTCCAGGTAATCATCTGGAGGAGACTAGGCAAAGTTATGTGATCTAGCTTTACGCTCTGTGCTTTGAAAGATAATCACAACTGCAGTGACCAGTATCTGAGGTGAAGAGAAAGGAATGTGTGAAAGAAAGACCTGGCGGGCTGACGGTTGGATACCAAAGGCAGCCGAGAGCTCGGCTTGGGAGGCACAGGGAGGTTATGAAAGCAGCTGTGGCAGAGCTATGAATCTCTCTCTCCTGGCAATAGTAAAAGCTGCAAACACTGGATTCTTGTGCAGATGTCCCTTTTTTCCTGTTTTCACATTTTCCTGTTGCTGTAGGCTTGTAGATGGGTGTACCACTTCAAGGCCTAAGAAACCCATCGCCACCTGATTGTCATATATCACTCACATATGACGAAACCTCACTTCACCTGTGTCTTTCAGCAAGCCATGTGAGTTGTCCATGCACTGGTTCTCATATCTATTGGTGGGATTGTAATGCACAATAATTTTGTGGATTGACATTGGTGGTTGTGCTACATCAAGGCATTCAGTAGTCTACGACTGCCTCAAGCTAAAGTGTCTCAACTTTCTGTAACTGGGATAGACCACACAGAGTACATTCATTTGAGCAGTGTGTATGCCTACAAAGACAGCGAGCTTCTTCCCTTGTATATAAGCTATCTTAGCTACTGATATCTTTGTCCCTGATTATTTCAGTTCCTTGTGTTTTGGGAGTTCAGTCGTGTCTTCTGGAACATAGTGCTCTGTTCTTTACAAAACTCTACCCTGGGGCTTGCACACACAGACACGGCAACTGGCTTTTAAAAGAAGTAGTATGATCTGTAGCATGTATCATAAGACAGAAAAAGCCTAAAAAACATATTGAGAGACAGATGCTACCCCAGATACCAAAGTTTTTATTTCTGGATACTAGCTTTTCATCTGTGAAAACTGTGCTTTGGTCTGAACACTTTTTGCTGCTCACTCAAGAAAATAAGTAGTTGTACCATTTAATTTAGAGAACCATTTAATTTGTGAGAAAAGTCATTGTGTCTATTTGTATAACCCTAAAGTGAAAGAATCATCTTCTATTAAGGGTGTATTCAGGCAGTATGTACATTTATATACACTCAGGTTACAGCATTATCTAGAGGCAACAGCTAAATAGAGCCATGTGGCTAAATAATCTTCATTCTCTTCTTCTTTGCCTAATTTGTTGTTCTATAGTTGTAAACATCAGTTTATGTGAATGGATTGTCAGTTTATATGAATGGAAGATTCTTCACATTTTGTTGTGTAAAACTATAAAGCAGACATAAAAAAAAATACATTTGTCGTTTGGTAAGAGTATTTTTGTATCCAACATTTAATTTAAAAGAAAATTTAAGAGACTGGGAGCTGATGCTTGACCAACTAGATTTTGAGTTGCCAGATCCAGAATGAAGTAAAGCAAACCCAGGAATGTATGTTTTATGTCCTGGTACTTAATGAAATAAGCAGTTGACTGAAGTTCCTGTTCTCTAAAAGAAGAAATTATTTCTCTTTTTGCTTACCATTAGGTTTTCCCATTTTCCTCTGAGTTCTGGAAACTTAGGCAATTTATCTGGAATACATACTCTGTCCAAATTGATTTATAAAATGTTCCTATTTGGGTCTTGTTAATCAAGGTGTGTGAATTGGGAAACACTCTTGAGAATTAAAGATTCCTCCAAGCAGTGACTGCCAGAATCAGTTCCCACTATGGGCAGTGGCAGCTCTGCAAGTGAAATGCTGCACTGCAGATGAAGGGAGATGGCAAAGTCAAGATTCTGTGTGCATGTAATGGTAACCACAGCAGTGACTTACAAATCTTAATATGCAACAAGATTTTTATTAAAGTAACAGCAGAATAACAGATTTACTAACCCTCCTCTTTTAAAGTGTATTTGGATTCTGAACGCACTCCTGCCCTTAAACAGCATGGTGCCTTTTAAAACCACGTATTGGGTGACTTATTCTGTACTGATTCACTATTTATTGTTCTTCCAACAGTGTTTTGTGAGGCTGAGAGCTACGTACCAGCCAAGCATCTTAAATTGAGTTGCGTAATTTTAGCTGTTATGAGTTATGCACAGCAATAACCAGGATAATACATTGAGAATAGCTATGCTTTTACTGCGGGCCATTTTTTCAGAGTTCCTCTTCCAGGCATAGCACAAGGAGAAATCATCTTTTGTTTTCTCGGTGCACTTTCCCATTTTTCATTCCACTAACATTTTTCTCAAATGCTTTTTCTACTGCAATTCATCCAGCAGGCATTCCTCTCTTTTTCCTTCCATTCCTTTCATCTTAATAGCTCTCGCACTTACCTATTTTTAGAGGGATTGTAAGTACACGAGCACACGTAAATACACATTCTGTCTCACATCTCTTTATTTTGTATGCCTTTCACTTGAGGTTCAGCCTACACTTTCTTCTTTGGTTCTCAAGCTTCAAATCATACAGAGCACAGTAAAAAATAGTTCGTATATGTTAGCTTCCTTGGGATAAGGAAGAAACTAAAAAGAAATGTATGAGCCCACCAATGTGTCCAGCTCATCACAAAATCAGGGAGTTCAACAGAGTTGTCTTCCAGTGGTAGCACCAAGACACTGAAAAACAAGCAGGTAAAGAAATGCTGGCAAATCCAGTGTCATAAACCCAGCATTCTTATTATCATGATGAGTCACAGCACCATAATAGGGAGATGCCAGGAGCTAACGACACTATGTTTGGGTAGCTCAATACTGAAAAGGATGAGTGACAAAAGCGTTTATAATAACAAACTTTCCCCGTAATTGTAAGCAGAAGATAATTCCCTCTGGCTTGTTCCGTTCTTCACTGAGGCCTGCTGACAACACTGCACAATGGTACTCCTATAGCTAGGTTGTAAGGCGGTCTAATTATTCCTGAGGACTAAAGGGTAATCAAGCGCTGCATCCATCGGCAGGGAGTTAGCTCAGTGGGTTTCTTGCTCGGAGCCCAGAGCTAGGTTGGCTGCTGCCACATCCTCTGATGGCGTGTGTTTAAGATGGTGTGTGGGTGTGCTTTTGTTTGCAGACTAACCCCCCCCCCCCATTGTTTATAGAAGGAGAGCCTGGAGCAGATAACCTGTTTTGATATAACGGAAGATGTGAGATGACAGCACAAATCCTGTGGGTCTTACTGAAGTCAGGTAGGTGTTACATAGCAAGTACCAGTGCTACTGGCCAGTTTCATATGCACACAAAACTGTCTAGCCATTCCGTTTGCCTAAAAATAAGTAGGTGCACATCATTTTTAATTTTCTTTGTGTCCCAAATGTAAAATAATGAGTTGACCTACCCTAATGGTAAAAGCCTTAACATTTTTGTCTGGATTTGTTGGTGGAATGTGCTCCCATAAGCACAGCTATGCCTGAAATGCAGATGCATGTGACAGTGTCACAGTGCTTGTTGGTGCCAGCCAGTGGTGTTCTATGCATTGCTGTTACAGGACAGTCACAAAAAAACCCCTGCATTAGTATTTCCCACTGAAACACAGGAGACTTCATTTTACCTGTATGAAAAGCAAACTTCTGTTTTCTAACAGGTCTCCGGGCCTTAGCAAGTTTCTGAAAGCTGCAGTTATATTTTCAAATGAGTACCTGATGCAAAAGCTTTCTGCCATTTGTAGGAATTTTTTATAGCTGGGAATGCCTACATACTATTAACACACACAAGTAAATCCAATGGAAATGTTGCAAATTATACTCTAGAACGTTGTTGCACAGGATTTCTCCAGCAGAGATCATTATGTAGGCAGGAGACTCTTTCCGCAACAAAAGCCTTGGTCAGGCAGCTCGATTATACAATGAGCAAATGCAAAGGGCCACGTGGAATAATCGCTGTTGTCCAGATTGTGAAGCCATTCCATTGAATCTAGTCTCTGCTCGAGGCACACTCGTCCCTTTGATCACACTCCAGCCCTTTCTTCTCCAACTTGCACCTGCCTGAGCTGAAGCTCGCCCTATTACTACACTCCATTTTAGCATACAGATAAATTAAAATATATCATGCCAGAGGCTGAAATTTAGGAATATGCAACACAGTCTTCAGTTTTCACCAAACTAGAAATTTGTTGTGCTTTGTAAATGACTCTGTGTCTCTTCGTTGCAGCCCTGAACAGCCTCTGCTTTACCTGTCTAGAATATTTGACTCTGTTACAGGAGAAATGAGGCCAGCTATCCTAGGCGACAAAATGCTACCTATGGCTTCCTTGCCAGGGGACTCTCCACAGCTGAAAAGACAAGCATAGGATATACATATTTTCTTGGCATGATAAGATTTTGTAATATGCCCTTCATAGGCCTGGGGTGGAAACTGTAGGGCAAACATAAACTTCTTTATAGCTGCAGGGAGTAGAGAAACCAGTATTTGCCTCGGGCAACTGCAGAGAGGCAGTAGAAAATAGCAGCAGTCAGAAACAATGCTCCGGAGCTCGGTTTTCTCAGATCTGAGGCGAGGAACTGTGAAGGAAACCTGCTTACAGTCCCAGCTAAGCTGGGATGTGGACAGGGGTGTTTGGATTTGGGTCGCTCACATCATGTCTTCTGCAGAAAGCCGTTTCTACGAGAAATTGATGCATCGGAGGAAGTTCATCCTAGTCAAAGTGATACCGAAGGGTTTGAGCTCAGCTGTACCACTGTCTCCACAAAGAGAAAGGAGGGCAGTGCTCAGCGCCTCTCCGAGACACACGCGTGAGACGGCCCTCCGAGGGGAACAGAAGAATAGGCAAGAAGGGGTGTGGAAAGCTGTCTTATGACTAATTGCTGTTTGCAGCTGCAGATAAACACGTGCTTAATTAGCTGCTATATGCATGCAAATTTGGTTTGCTGTCACTAGAGTCCAGATGTTCCCTTCCATTGTACTAAGTACAATAAACAAAAGGAAAAGGGTCAGAGAGTGAAATAAAAGGGGCCAGGAGTGGCAGGTTCGTGCTATTTTCTGTCCTGTCATATGCTCGGCCTGGCCTACCATCTTCCCGACGTCAGGCAGAGATTTGTGGGCTCGTAGGCTGAGCGTCTGTTCAGGGAGGAGGCGAAGCCTGAGAAAAGCCGTTCTCCCCAGCTCCCCTTGCCGGGCAGCCCCAGGGAAGGGGTGCGGGCAGGCGCCCAGCCCCGCAGCAGGCAGCAGCCGTGCTGCCGAGGGGACGGGGTGTCCGGGGTGCTGCACAGGCACGCAGGGGCTGGCCGGGACCGTGGCACTGGGTCTCGGGTCAGAAGGCAGCCGTGGCTGGGCTCCTTGCTGCCACCACGTAGCCTGAAATTGTCCAGTCAAGCCAACAGTCATCACAGTTTCTGACTAACTTCTCTCCTGCAGGCATTTCCCTTGGCAGGGTAAGCCCTCTCTGAGCAGTTTTAAGGCTTACTTTTCCCAACATACCTTTCCTTCAGCTATGAAGTTTCTTTTTACCCATCCTCTAGGCTCCCATCTGTTTTTTTAGGCATTTTTTTTGTACTGATAAAAAATACAGTATTTTTTCACAGAAGCTTAATTGAAACATTCTTCATTTTAACTCTTTGTAGCAAAGTGCTTTTCAGAAAATCTATACATTGTATTTGCAACATTTAAAAACAAAAGGCTACATAAATAAGACTGGATCCTTTTCTCCTGTCAGGTCAAATCCAGGAACAACAGAGCTGTGCTGATTTATACCAGTCGTGCACCTGGCCTTTATTCTGTTTGATGGCATTCGGTGAATCTTTGGAAGATTTAACCTTTTCATTCCATTTTAATGAAATAACAGTGATGATCATTAGTGGTTTTGTGGTGTCTGTTTTGAATTAAATTTGTTCTATTTACGTCATCTTGATTCATTTTATCTTTTGTGATAAATGCAATGTACATAGATTCAGTGATCACATGTCCTCTTAAATAGCTCAGCAGTGGGAACATTCCCCTCCTTTAACGTGGCAATATCAAGTTCCAAGAATCTGACCAAATACAGCCTATCAGTTCAAAATTTGGTCCTACTCTTCAGCATGCAGGGGTAGTGAAATTGCCAGAAGGGTTTTCTTTTCTTTGAGCCCGGTAAAGGCGTAGTGGGATGACTGCAGGTATTTCTGATTTCAAGCAGCATGGGAAAGGGCTGAGCCGGGGTGGGACCTCGGTGTGTTCAAGCTGGCTGGCTCACGGACGGTGGTGTGAGACCACCCCCCCCAGCGCTGCCTTCACCGCTGACGCTCATCAGGCCGAACGGTTTATCTGCATGGTCTCCTTGCTTCCACCCCTGCTGCGGACACAAATACCCTTTGCATTTCTGTAAAGATTCTGTTTATCTATATTTGCATTAAAAGGGTTATCTTAGGTTTTCTGGAGACTGTCCCCTGTCCTTTATTACATAACAGATTTAATCTGCAATAACAAATTCTCTATAAACCTTGGCAATATCTTAGAATACATTTTTTATAAACTGTATGTAAGATTTTCTGCATGTTTTAATAAGGTGTGGGAGCCAAAGTCCTGTGAAGCGGTTAGATCTTTCCACTAAGCCACTGAACTTTGGATCACGCCTATGTGCTTCCTTGGAGAATTGCCCGGAGCTGCTTTAGCTTCTTTACTGCTTAAGGTTACTGTCCCCAGGGGTACGTCTTTACCTTTGATTTAACTGAGCAGAGCAAAGGCAAAGTTAGAACTTTATTACTGATTTCACACCTCGCTTTCAGGTAAATTTTATTAGTTGAAACCCTTGCCTTGGCCAGAGGAATCAGTATCCGGGTGTATTGCTGAGTCTCTAGGTTTGTAGCATCCCGACAGAAATTCTGATCAGAAAGTAATTAGAAGGATCTAGAATTACAATTTCTGGCAGGTGCTGTTACCTAACAATATAAGTAATATGTCATGCTGATAGATCTTGGCTCATTATGTTAGTAACACATTGTTAATTAAAACTGCGTCTGCAAGAGCTGGACACAGAACCATTTATTTCTGCATCCTTTAAAATTATTTTCTTTGTCGTGTCTTCAGGATTCAGAAAAACATATCTGAACAGTTCTTTCTGGATTGAAATACTAACAGTCTTCTTCTGTATTAATTTATAAATAACTGACATTCCTATGAATGTAATTATTCATTCTTACCAGTGCACAGTCCTCCTGTGACAGGAATCTTAGACATAGGCTCCCATACAATAGAGAAATCTGTTGTTGTTCCCAGTTTAAATATAACTGAACAGAGACAAAAGATCATGATGCCAATTATCTGTCTTTTTATTCTGTGCAAAAATGCAGCAGTGCTCAATATTTCTCAAAGAGCAGGTGACATCTTAACAAAGAAACTGCATCTCATGGAACATTTCACATATGCTTCACATTTGGAAGAACCTGTAGGAAACACAGTAATTGGCTGAGGTGCAAAGTAATGACAGGAACGTGTTTAAAAAAAAACCTTACGTATTTTGAATGCTATCAGCTGCAAACCAGGAGACATGGTATAGGAGACATATAGATAGGAACAGCAGGTCATAGTTTGATTTCATTGCTGTAGAGGATCTTCAAAATTGACAGAGAGAACAGAAAGACTCATCGGTTATTTTGCTTGTAATGCTTTATACTCGGAGGATGCTTCATTGCAGCTCTGGCAATGACCAGCCTCTTGCAGTTTTGAGATGTCCGAGCCAGCTGCACAAAGGAGGTTTATGCTTATGCCTTGCAGTCTTCATGCCTTCAGTGAAGCTATAACATTGTATTATGGCACTATCCCCTTTAACGTAAAGTAGTTCCTTGTGCCAGGGACATCCATTTAATGTATTTATAGAAAATACAGACAGATTTACAGAAGACAGGACCATTGTGCCCTAAATTTCCTTACATCATTAGAGAAAGATGCTGAAGTTTTTTTAAATGAGGAAACCACAAAGAGAATAGTAAGAGGCAAAAAGCATGGCAAGAGTTCATTACAAAGCCATAATGCATTTATAGCGTTTTTAGTAAGACCACATCTTCCAGGCTATTTTATGAGGGGCAGAAAGGAAGCAGAGGGGAGAAAAAGCCCCACATAATTCACAGAGGACTCCAAAAGAGGCAAAGCTACTAGCAGGAGGGGAGCTAAAACGAAATGTCCCACAGGTGACTCCAAAGAAGTGGTTACAAAACCAGAGAAAGTGAACTCACCCAATTCCTTTTGCTGCTGACAGAGGGAAAGGTTGATGGCTCAGTGTTTTACATGAAAGGTCCACAGTAACAAAAGCCCAGACCTTCAAGCTCAGGTATGGGAAGACTGTTAAGAAGTTTTACTTGGAAGCTTTGTTGTTAGAAGTTTAAGTTACAGTATCATTTATAAGCAGTGAAAAGGAAAAATGTTTTCCTTGTATATATATGCTTTTTTTCTACAGCAGCTGTATATTTCTTTCTACAGTGCCCTGTGATCTATTTCATTTTATTTGCCTGCAGTTCTCACTGTTAGGCTTCCTCATTGTCTTTCAGGTCTCATTTATCTGGCTGTGTTTTGTAGCTATAATAAATGGGAACTCGCTGACCTTGGTGTCATCCACCTCAGATAACACGATCCTATTAAAACTAATCCAAATTAACTGGAGAAAAACCCTTTGCCCTTGTAACTTATACGGACAAGACAGAGATTTGGCACTAGCAATACCAGTGTGGTTTAGTCCAGAGAGGAGGAAATCTTCTGCTCTCCTTCTGTAATTGATTTGGGATTCAGATGAGCCACTATGGCAATCTAAACACAGTATCAAAGAGTGTTGGTTTTAGGCCATGCACTCTCGGTGTACTGAACACTATATTTGATCCCTTTACATTAAACTTTTCAAAACTTTCAGAAGCTTGAATTTCAAAAGGTACAAACCATATAGCAACATCTTGCCAGCAGACATTAACATATGCATTTCTTTAGTAATTCTAATATTAAGGTGAATGAAGCAAAATGCAAGCTGTAATACCTTTGCACCCTTGAACACAAGCAATGAGTAGCGATGCAGGCTCAGAAAGAATGACTGGACTAGCGTGTTTTTTAGCATTGAAAATATTAGTGTTACTTAAAGGCTTGAGTAGCAAATAGTTAAGACTATCTCTAAGACTAGAGAACAAAAAAAACACAGGGAAAGCCTCTTCTGTGGGAGTTGTTTACTTTTATTCTAACACAGGAATTGGTAGGTTTGGGGCTCCACCTGAGATGCTACAGCCAAAGGACATAAATAATCCAAAGAGTTACTGTCAAATGGCAACACTTGGATGACGAAAGCTTTGGAAATACTGCTTATAACAATAAAAAACCCCATGACAAGGTGTTTCCTCAGGGCTCACATTGCTATTTATTCTCATAACATTTTATCTTACTACAAGATTTAGTCACTTCTGGTCTATTATAAAATGTATTGGGGGAATTGTTTATTTTGTCTTTAACAAATATATTTCCTGGTGAACCTGAATAGAAGGAATCATTACAATTGAAATTATGTCTAATATTCATAACTTGAAATGCTTCAAAATTCAGGCTCGTGTTTTCCAGAAGAGGTTTCCCATGTGAGAAAATTCAGAATATTCTACACAATAAACAGACAATGCATGAAATACTGTTCAGTGTCTGTGTGGATTTCTTCAATAACAAGAATTCTTTATCAGTCTAATCTAAACAGGACAACTTCTTTCCTCGTGTAAAGAATATCCACTGGCTCTTCAGGATCAAAAAGCTTTTTAATAAGCATTTATCAGCCTGATACAGGTTTATCTATGTTAAAGTACAAAACCTGAAACTCTAGTTGGCTTTTATTTATTGTCCCAACAATGTGTGACAGCTTGACTCTATGGAAGCAATACAACTGAAGAAACTGGGGGAGGGGGGGGAACCAACCACCAAGAACCTTAAAACAAGAGAGACTTTTCTACTTTTTTGTCATGCATTGGGATTGTACTGGAATTAATACTTATGGATCATTATAACTTACATTTACTCAAGTCTTTATACATTTTTCATTTCTTTTTGTCAGCATTAAAACTACTTCTGATAAAATAAAATTAGATGGAAGGGAATTGAAGTCCAGGACTGGCTCCAGGCTGTGATGAAAAGTCTTTGCTAGGCTTGCTTTTCCTGAGGGGGGAAGGGAAGAAGGAAAAGGCTCTTGTGATTAGGGAAAATCTGCTTCAGAGGGCAGTCTGGTGGGCACAAGATATGAAATATTACTAGAGAATTGCTTGATAAAGTTTAACTGTTCTTCCTTTCTCCTTGTGGAAATGTTAAGTGCCAACTAAGGCCAGTAAATCAATTGAGTATTTCCACAGTTCTGGTCACCTGAATATTTGACAATCTACTTCAAAGGCAGGCGGCTTTACACATGGAAAGGATTCAGTTGTCGCTATCTGAAAAGATGACTTCCAAACCCCCAGGCCACTGGGTGTTTGTGTCCCACGTGGCAGGCAGCCGTGCAGGAGAAGTCGTTTCTGCAGATTCATCTCCAGAGAGAGGGCTCTGCCGTCACATGCCAATCCTCTGCTCTCTCAGAGGCCTCAACCCCAGCATGCTTTCACTGCATCCCACTCCCTCCAAAACTAGCTCTACAGCTGAGAAACCTCTGCATGGACATAGATTTGCCTGTAACAGAACTGCCATAAAAGAAAAAGCAACACAGGATTTGGTGTGAACAGCTTTGTGACACTTTTGCCGCCCTAGAAATCTGCAAAGGACCTGCAAAGCTGCAAAAATTTAAGAAGGGATTAGTGACCAAAGCCATAAGGGCTCTTGATCTGGTATCTTCTTCTGTTAATCCAGCTAGCACCTCGTTCCAAACACACTGAGGACATGCTGCTGCACCTTGAGCAAGAAGGCAGTGGAAAGTGGGAGCAAACATTGCATTAGGTGGGAAGGAGGGTTTGTTTGGACCAGCCTTAGAAAATGTTTCAATTCTGCAAAAGAGGGCTGGCATCAGGGAATGGAGGAAAAACAAAAGTAACTATCAAAATGCTGCTTTTGAATGATAGTGGAAGAAGCAGCCATGTCAAGTCTATTCAGTCCAGGTCTGTATTCAGAATAATAAAGCAAATTGGGTCCCTTGCCCTCTACCATGGGCACAATCAGGTACAAAGTAAAGATCTGAATGTTAAAGAAAACAGTTTTGCTGATATAGTCCTGCAATTCATGCTACATAACTATAGCAGGTGCAACTGCTGTTCTTAATATAACTTCATTTAATCAGAAAAAAGAAAAGCGTGCTGAGGAGACTTTCTGACTCTGAAGATTACAAGAAAAATTCCTCTCTTTCTGAGGTTTTTATGTTACCAAATTCTAATGCACAGAGATGATGGACTCCTGCTTATTCAGGCAAATCAGCTTCTTAAAGCTACAGAAATATTTGCATAAAGCAAGCATGATACAGCAGCCTGTAAAAAGCACATCAAAGAAACACCAGGTTAAAATAACCAAACGAGGAGACAGATGGTTTTAAGAACATACTGCATTTATTTGGCCCCAGAATTCCTAGCATTGTAACAAACTCCCAGAGTTTCACTCCTTAAAGTGCTTCAAACTCCATTTATATTATTATTATTAATTTTAACATTAATGTACATTTCTGTATAAACAGCAATCCAAAGAGATTTATAATTTTATAAAATTCTTTATATTAGTGGAACAAATTTGCTCTCAAGATGGCCAGCATTAAGGCAAATTTCCAGAAATAAGACACTGCAGTTACTCAAGTCTATGCTGTTGTGGATGAGAGCAGAATTTGGCCCAGCAGGGTATATACAATTATATTTTAGGCATACACTTCAAAAGGCACAACAGATTACCTCGGAAATCAATAACATTTACAAGGGAGTTTATCAAAGCAAATACTTTTAATCTGCTTTGGCGCAGTCCACATCCAGAAGATGCATTTCCTCACCAGCTGTTCTGAATAACCAGCCTGATGTCAGTGCCAAGGTGATCAGCAAAAGAGGAGCCCACGTTGTGCTAATTCACACAGTACTTCAGCAGACCCAACCCAATGTGTGTACAACTACTGTGACAGCAAAGTCACTTCTCTGGACACCCATGTAAACTCACTGCACCATAAACCTCTGAAATTCTTCTGGTGGAGACATGTTTGTCATTGATGCTAATATTCCGAAGACAGCCAAAAAATGGGCCTTTAACTGGAAGCCACAACGTGTCCAAATTTGCTACAAAAAACAAGGTAGAGAGATCAAGCTAACAAAATGAGAATAATTTTAAAGAACATTAATTATTGCACGGCTTTCAAAAGAGAGGGAATGATGCAGGACTACACACATGAATGGGACCTTTGTTTTGGAAAGGAAAAAAAGCCAGTAGATACATGAAAAAATGAAAAGCAATAATATTACCTGGAATTTTGCCGAAGTAGAGTGGCTGATGCACATGTCTAGCAGGAGAGGGTGGAAGTCCAGTGGTATAGTTATTCTGTGCACCCACCTCTAGCTGCACCATGTTCTCCTTCTGAAAGACTGCAAAGCAGCAAGTAAATCAGTACTCTTTCTCAACCTTACTAAAGAATCAACTAGATATGGCACTATTTTTAAATAGCATCTGTCTTGAAAATTAACTCATAGGAAAAAACAGATTTTATTTTAATTCAAACTCAGATTGACACATCTAGGTACTCTGGGGCTAAATACAGCCCAAAAAAACCCATCTTACGTAAAGCCTTGAATTAACACAAGACACTTATATTGTTCTAAAAAGTGTTTTCCGAATAAATAGACGTTAAATTATTAATAAAAATATGGAGCTGCAATGCTCTGTGCCCACCATCCTGCCAAAGTTTCAGAAGAACTGGTATGATACAATGTACCTGCAATTGTATGCCAGTGTCCATCAGACAGTGGTTGCTTAGGCGTGACTGATGTGTGGAACTCTCCAGCACCACTATTTCCAGCAGCAATGACCTGTAAAAAAGTTACCTTTTAAGTTACTGTGGCAAAGAAAAGAGCAACAGAAAAATACAGTGCTTTAAGTAATTCACTGAGCTTGTGATGGCTGGGTTTCACCTAGTTTTAACAGTCCCGGTCATTGTATACATATTTCAGAAATTATCCCTTCCAAGAGCAAAGTAAATTTCCCTAATAGAATCCCAGGATAGGATATCTGACAAATTTTACAAGCATAATACGTACCTTTTACAAGCATAAATACATCTCCTTCTCTGGAGATATTCAAGACCTGCCTGGACAAGGTCCTGTGCAGCCTGCTGTAGGTGACCCTGCTTTGGCAGGGGGGTTGGACCAGATGACCCACA
>Ga0065711_1005992_pt1 | contig 19644 bp, 15 predicted proteins | sample Hoacrofraction12_FD_59098 | JGI IMG/M metagenome (GOLD analysis project Ga0065711, IMG submission 59098) | Hoatzin crop microbial communities from Cojedes, Venezuela - Epithelial fraction 12 v2 (version 2) | ecosystem: Host-associated > Birds > Digestive system > Esophagus > Crop | place... | reverse complement strand
CACAACGGCACTGGATCCTTTTAACTGGTTTTCCTCAGTGTGAGTGGGTTAGATCTGTGCCCAGCTTATCCCCGAAATGAACCAGTGTCATACGCGCAGTTGTGGAGGAACGATCTGGCCCTCACCAGGGAAGAAACAGTTAATTTTCTGCCTCGCAGGAGAGCGCCTTTGGCACTGAGCTTCAGTGCAATGACTCAGTGGGGCCAGGCAGGAATGGAAGTGCAAAGACCCCATCCACAGCGGAGCAGCCTGGGAATCCCACGGCAGCCTCAGCTCTTGGCTCCTCGGAGCCAGGAGAAGTTCCAGCTGTGGCCTTACAAGGACAGAACAAGAAACCTGCTGCCGTGTCCCAACTGAAGCCGCTGCCAGGCACCCTCTGCATGAAGAGCTCTGGAAATCCTTGCCTGGGGCTGCTGGAGTTTGGAGGGCTGGGCACCAAGAGCACGCAGTCATATCTGTGTACTTAAGGATTTCAAGCAGTGCACTTTTACCACGATATTTTCCTTATTTAAAGTTGCTTTTGCCTGCCAGCTGCTGAATCATATCCAGCCCTGCGGAGGGAATTCACTCAGAGTCCATTTATGGGTGAGGGATATACGTAGCAACGTGTGTATTGCCACCCCGTGAGGACTGCAGTCTTTAGGGTAAACCTGGAGGTCTTTATGAGCTGGGAGGAGAGGTGGAAACACACAGGATGAGCCACTCAGTTCAGAGCACTCCGGGCGAGGTGGAGAGCCAGTTCAGCTCCTTTTGGCACCAGTAAGCACTGTGGTGCTCAGGACTGGGCAGGATTTGGTCCTGAGGTGAGTTCCACCTTCTCTAGAATTGAGCTACTCAGTCTCTTGGAGGCAATGCTGGGAGACCAGCACTTCCAGACAATGACTCAGCCCATCCTAAACCCTGTCCAAAACAGATGGGATGGATTACTCTCTGGAGGTGTCCTTCCCTGCCTAGAGAGAGATTAGATGCAAAGCCCAGCTTTCTGATGACTGAGTTGGGAAAGCTGAATCCCACCCTTAATTTTTACTAGGGATGAGGTAAAAGCTACAGGAGTATGAACCATATGGCCTCCCTCATTCTGTTTATTTTGGAGCAAGACCATGTGCGCATACACACACTTGTACATGTGTTGGTGTGTATATATATATATATTATACAAATTAGAAGTTTGTTGGTTGTTTTTTTTTGGAATTGCAGAGACAAGCACATGATAGAGATGCCAGAATCCAGGCTGTCTGTGCATCTGCATTAAAATATGACAGAATATTTTCCTGGGCAAAACTGACTCAAACTCCATGGAAATGACTTAACTGTGACAAAAATAAGGCACAAAAAGGAAAAAGAGAATGAAAGAAGGAGAGAGAGAGATGGCCCTAACTCCACGTTTGGGCCCTGTATGAGGGTGTGGGGAAGTGCAGCTTTTTCTAGGAAAGTCTGCTTCAGTTCCCACCAGAGCCCTCTGCAGTTCTAGCTTGGATGCTGCGTACACACAAACTGCACTGCTGCTCTGCGCTCCTTCTCCTTTTCTTTTCCTTTACTTTTGGCTGAACACAGGCAAGAATGTAAAAAGGAATTTCTGGGCACACTGGAGGTGAGACACAGTCTCTCTGCAGGAAGGCCAAGGGAAGATTATTTTCCCTCTTACCTTGTTCTCAGAAACAACAGAGATGTTTGGGCCAAATAAAGCCCTCTGAGAAAAGTGTAGTTTGATAGAACTGCGAAAAACTGAAAACAGAGGGTTTGTAATGGGAAAGGTCAAGGGATGTTAATTATATTCAGAGCTAGAATATGGATAATGAGATCTGGGGAGTTTCCCTCCAAATCATTGCTTCTAGGCACCTCTGTTTCTCTCCCTTGCCTACCCAGGGTGGGGAGCTGAGGAGAGATGTTGCACGTGAGGAGCTGGTGTTGTCTCATTGTTGCTCAGTTTAACATCCTGCCCAAAATTTCCATCAGCAGAGGTTGGCATGAGGGCCTGGTCACACTCATGCAGGATAAAAGCTTCTTCATTTTCACTTTCTGCTTACTTTGATCCCATTTTTTGAGGGACAAACGCATAGACCACTCTTGTTATCATGGAATAAATCCAAGAGTCCTTTTCTCCACTGTGTGATTGCTGCTTTGCCCTTCTATGCATGCATGAGAGATGGTTTGGCCTATTGGATTGAGAGCTGGAAACTCCCAAGTTTTGGAAAGCTCTCCATTTGTGGCCTTAACATCATTACTAAAGGAGCCTGTGCCTGAGTTTTGACTTCTGTAAAACGGAATTGTGAATATTTGCTTTCACGTTTGGGGCAGGCACTCATCTTCTTGAAGGTTTATTTTGTGCACGTGATGTGAGCCTGGTGAGTTTCTCCCCTCCTCTTTGAAAGAGTCTCTTCCACCAGCATTTGGTTTAGTATTTTATCTGCGAAACATTCATAAAACACATGGTGGTGAGACGTGGAGCAATGTTCCAGCTAAGCAAATGGAGGGATGAATCCTGCAATCTCTACAGAGGAAAATGGTTTATACAGCGGACAGAAACAGGCAGGGAGGGACTCCAGACTTGGCTCCAAAATGTTTGAAGCTATGGGAAATATTCCCCTTAATTTCAGATGAACTGGAAGCCAAGTCACCAGCTGGGAGGATTAGAGATTCCACTGTGGTGGGTAATTTATTTGCAGTTGCTTCATTGCATCATCAGATTCAATGCAGAATCCAAAGGGATATTGATGACTGCTTCATCAGTCCTTTGAGCTCCTTTACAAACTGTCTTTACCTCGCAACATCAGGCCTAGAAACATGTGGTTTCCAGCACTGCTGATTACCTTTTGTATTTTTTCTGGACAAACTCTTCACATATTTCTTTGATAGGCATGTAAGAAGCCTTTAAATGCTGATGAGTCCACCATATTATTTCCTTGGAATTTCAAAGGCTTACTGGTGGCCAAGAAGGGGCAGAGCTGAGAAGCTGCTGATCCCTCTGCTTACAGATATTGCCTTTTATTCCTCCCATGTGTTTTGTATTCCAATGTAGGGTATGTCTGCATGGACAGAGGCTGCTTTTGGGCATCTTCTCTCAGATGGTCTTACTAAGCCGAAGTTTGTCTCCCAGTGAACGCAGCTGCATGGCTGCTGAATCAAAGTTGGTCACATTGGGGAGTACTGGACATATCTGCACTCTTCCTGTTGACTTAGCCTCAGTGGTCTGTCTTTCCCATCACCCAGGAACCTCAACATCTCTCGCTATGAGCTTGTCTTGATACCAGCTTTCCTCACTCTGGTTGCCTATATTTGCATAGGATGATGAACAGCAGAGCAATACAACTGCTGGAAAAACAACATGCCTGGGACAAAACTGACTACTAGGCAGAATCTTCAATGATTAGTCAGGGCTTCTTTTTATATCTTATTCTATGAATTTATTAGCTTAAACATTTGATAATCGCTGGAACTATTCACTGGAGTATGTCGGTATCCTAATTATAAACAGAGAATGTGCATCCTGGACATATTCAAGTAACATTTTCAACCACATGCCACTTACAGCTTAGTACAAGTCTAGAGGACTTTAGAAGAACTTCATGAGGATTTTGTTACTAGTCAACGTTATGCAGTAACTCTTAGTTCAGTGCATGGTTCTCCCAGTTACTGGGAGCTTTTACCCTAGTTGTCATATGTGATTTTTAAGCTTAGTTAGATCCAGGCATGTCTCACATCGTTGCAAGATCTTTTGGGCAAGAGTCATTCTTTCGTCTTCTATTTACATCTGGCACCACAGAGATCAGGCCTTGAGACAGGGAAGGACATCCCAATTCTCTTCATGAACCAAACTGGCAGTGTAGAAGTATCTATAAGATCAGTAAACCTCTAAGAATTAAATTCTTTCCTACTAAAGCAGTGACAGTTGTGCCTACAGGTCTCTTTTCTCTTCTCTTTCTAGACCAAAGAAGCTCTCTTCACAATTCTCCAGGACCTAAGGCCTGAAGACCACTTCAATATCATTGGCTTTTCCAACCGAATAAAGGTCTGGCAGCAGGACCGAATGGTACCAGTTACTCCAAATAATATAAGAGATGCCAAAAAGTACATTCATAACATGTCGCCTACTGGAGGTATGATCCAGAGATATGAACAGGATTAATTTTGCTATCCAATTAACCACACCAGAATGGAGAGTGGTGAATGTGGTTCTGTAGCATGTAGCTATAAAAAGACATCGGGACTTAGGTCATGGGACGAGGGGTCCCCTTCGCTACCTCCACTCAGGGTTATGTGACTATGTGACAATGATATGTGCCCTTTATCAGTGTACATGATGGCAAGGTGTCCCCAAACCCAGTCATATGACCTGATATACTTATTAAAGCCAACCTGGACCCATTCTCCCGTTTATCTGGTGAGGCTCTCAGGCTGGGAAAGTTCCCAGGATTGTTTCTTGAGGACACAGGAAAAAATACCATATCCTGGTGAAGGACACACAGGGCCTGTGCTTGTGCAGTTTTTGAAAGCCTCTGTAAAAGCAGGGACGTGATTTTGTCTGGACTGGAAACTCCATGAATGGACTACCCAGTTTGGGCTGTGGGACTGCCTTCTGGAAGATCTGGTTTCTCACCTAGTACAGTCATCTTCTTGTCTCTACCAAGGAGCAGCCAGAATGACATTTAAGAGTTTCTTGTCCATTTTTGCTTGTGCCTTGTTGCCAGGAGTGAAGGGGGAGAGGAGGCGAACCCTGAGCAGTGGCAAAGTGCAGGCATGATTTTGAATTTGATTCAGTGGTCTCCTGTGAGGCCATGGACACTAGTATAAAAAAAAACCCCAACAACATAGTGAGGTTTGTAATCAAACATACTTTGGCAGCTGTGCCCATCCTAGCTGAGCACTCCCCAAGTAAGCAGAGCTGCAAAATGACCTATGCAAATTCTTCCCTGTGCAAGCTGTCACAGCTGGTTGAAGGTCAGACAGGGCCTTCCCATGGCTGCCCCTGAGCAGTGACCACTCCTAGCAAAGGAAACTCTCTGATGGAAAACCACAGCAAACAGGATGGTTTGCCGTACTGTTTGTATTGTGAGAGGAAGAGTTTAGGAAGTGGTCAAGGGACCTGCCCAGTTAAACAATCACCAAGAGTGGGACTAAACTCAGAGTATAAAGCTTTTTACTCTTGAAGTTCCAAAAGAGCTGTGCAGGAACCAGCTGAGTTTGCCCATGAACCTGCCAGAGAACAAAAGTAAAAGGAAATGATTAACTTGGGTTCAACAGCAAGGTGCAGTGATTCTCCGCGGCAGGCCAGCAGTACTTTAGTTTTGGCTAACTCTGCACTTTCCCTGTAAAGGTGCTGTTGCTTGAATATCTTCCAGTGGATGTGAATGCACTCAGGCTCACAGATTACACACACAAAGAATGTGCTCTGCTTACGCCGCTGTGCCATACTGGCACACCAAAGAAACTGGAACAAAATATTGTTGCTAAACATTCGTGCATGTGGCAAAAGGCAGTTTTCAGTGCTTGTTGGCGCTGATGTGGCTGGGTTTGAAATGACACTATGTGCCACATAGTGTGGTTTTCTTTTGTTTCTGGGGTAAAAATTCCTTCCGCAATTTTGGATCTGGATATAGACTGAGAGAGCATTAGGATATTTAGATGTAGGGTTTTGGTTCAAAACCATTTTGCAAAAAACACAGTCTGGATTTTGAGGACGTTTAAGAAGTCTTAGCCCCATTGCTGTTCCTTGTTTTGCTGTAGTCACTGGAGCTGTGGACGCTAAGCTTCTATGTACATGATGCATGGTCAGACCTGCTAGCACATCCTTGCTGATAACCTCCCTAGATCTGCCATTCTGGACCCCCAGGAGTCTGTTGTGTATGGCTCTTAACCCATTTCACCTGCTTTTATTCTGAGGGCTGTTTTTAACCCAGATGTACTGATCTCACAAAAGTTCCACAACCAATCCCTCTTTACTTTGACTCAACAAGATACACATGGAGCAAGGAGATACTTGTACTCATTTTCCTGCTTTCTTTTTATCTGAACATGCAGTAGGCTTAAATCCTTTTCGTGGTAATTCTTCTAGCATACATATGTTCCCTCATTTACTTTCTGTTTTCCCCCTTTCTCCCCACTTCAGGCAGCTCCATTCTTCACTAACCAGTTGTTTTCTGAAACACACTCCTCAGCTAACAAAGCCATTTCCCTTCCCTTTAGACTTTGTTAGCCCCTGGGGTTGGAAGAACAAACCCAGCCACTTGTTTTCCCATCTGAAGGTTTTTTTCCTCTCTTCAAATCTTATGCCTGTCAGAAAAAGTGAGCAGAACTTGTTTTCCTAGCTCAGATATCATCTGGGAGAGTCCAACAATAAAGTGTAACTGTTTTTGTAGGTACCAGCAAGACATGGTATGTGCTGTGACTTTGCTTACCATGGCTGATTATTGTACATTGAGACATTGAAGGATACAGCAATTTCATGTAATGAACTGCAATTTGTAATTCAATTCATAAGACTATAACCAGCTATCCCAAGCTGATGCTGAGTAACAGAACTGAACTGAATTAAAGGGCTAGTGCAACCTCATGTAGAGAACAGGAACATCCTGATGAACAGAGGTGCTGTCATTGTACTAAAGGGAGCTTAGTGAAATTATTTTTACCGCTCTTGGAAGGAGAAATGAGCTAATCATTCTGGTACCTTCCCAGGGACTAACATTAACAGTGCTCTCCAGACTGGTGCAAAGCTGCTAAATGATTACATTGCTCAGAACGACATTGATGCCAGGAGCGTCTCTCTGATCATCTTCCTTACGGATGGGAGGCCCACTGTTGGGGAAACACAGTCGTCCAAAATCCTCAGCAACACAAAGGATGCCATCCGTGATAAATTCTGCCTCTTCACCATCGGCATCGGCAATGATGTTGACCACAAGCTGCTGGAGAGGATGGCACTGGAGAACTGCGGCATGACGAGGCATTTCCAGGAGGATGAGGATGCAGCCAGCCACCTCAAAGGGTTTGTTATGCTTTTTCTGTGTTTATATCTGCACTGGTTCCTCTGGGCAAGGGTTTTAGGAAGGAAAATCCTCTGAGACATCACAAGAAATGGGAGTTTCTCTGAGGCTCAACTCTGGTTGAGAGAGGCAGAGTATGCTCAGATACTAAGGATGCCTACTCAGAAATTGTCTCCTTCCTAGCAGATCCCCTGAGCTCTACTGGAGCTTCCCAGCCCCTCAGAACAAGGCAATTGTTTCCCTAATTCAGGTCATTATTTTGGGCATGTAAACCTGGAGAGATGGGAGGCATGAGTGTGACCTCTCTGCAAGTGGATGGCGGCAGGAAAGGATGCATTGGTCACTTCAATTTGACAACACAGACAGCATGGAGGGGCTCAGGAACGAAGATCCCAAATTGGCGCAAAATATTATTTATTTTTTGAAAACGATAACCTTTTGCCCAAACACCAAAATATTTGACTTTGAAAAATACACTAGGGTCATTCCTGGGATGATCATATAGTCACTTCATTCCCTCATTCTTTGTGACCCAAACTCCTATCAAGTTTTCTGTAACCCTTGCATTCAGTAGGACCAGAGATCATGCTCCTTTAGTGAGGAACAGTGAAAAGATACCTGAACCACAGCTCTGTCTATAATGTCAGGCAGTGTTTCAGCATTTCCAGGCAAAAATATTTGGCTTTCACTCCCAAGAAGTTAGTGTTTTGAACCTCAGAAACCAAAAAGAGACAGTCATTGAGCAGTGACCTCTCACCTAGCTAGGGTCTATTTCATCTGGAGCAATGAGACCATGCACCTTGCACCAGAGCTTTTCTTGCTGTGGTGGTTATGCATGGGCAAGAGTGTCTTCCTTTTAAACGGATTTTGTAGATCCATCTGCCACTCCGCCCACACCATTTGCGTCTCAGCTCATGCATTTTGGGCAGCAAGTGGCATTCCCTGGCAGATGAAGCATGTGCTGATTGATTGGGCTGCAGGAACCCAGCACTGCAAGGACTTGTTCAAACACCTCTACCCGATAAACAGCTCACTGTTTGTCAAGCTCAGTGGTGGCAAACCCGTTTGGCATCTGGCGCCAAATTTATACAGAAAAGCACAATCACTTGCTGGAGGCCAATTCACACCACTGTTGGAGGGAAAATCTACATGGGTGTCAATGTAATTTCTGATTTTTTTGGTCAGTAGATTGTATTTTTACACAGATACTTCCTTGCATTGTACTATAAGACAGGTTGTATCTCTCACTCCACCATTTGTCACAACCCAGGAGTTATTTCACAGAGAGTTCTCAGGTTTAATTCACTCATGTTTTAAAATGTGACGAGGTCTCTGCATCAAAGACACTGAGTTCTCAGAGAGACTTTAAAAGAAAGTCAACCAATTCAGGCTTTGAGTTTCCTTGGAGAGAGAATAAAACAGAATGTGTCACACTAGCTTCCAGACAATCTGTTTTAGCAGATGTGAAAAATAAATGCAGCTTGAATTAAAAAAGGGCTAAGGCCAATTCTTTATTTATTTACCAAATTAGACTCAAAAGACTTGCCAAGAGATGAGGAGTCTGGCATTTAAATGGGAAATATGGCGTTCTTGGAGCAGCTTGGGAAGATCCATTAAAAGCACATTGCTGCAGGGAAAACACAGTACTGTAAACTTGGGCCTTGACCCCTTGTAAAAGCTTTCTGGCCTGTCCATTGCACGGCATACACAGAAGTATGGTAGGTCACGTTAACAAGGCATTACAGGGTTAAGCTCTTTGGTTCCACAGAAGCTGTGTCTTGCTCCAACAGAAAATCAGCAATAAGGTAGAAGTGAGATCTCTTCTGCCTGGCCACCTGTATTTAGTAGCTATGATTCCTGCATTCCTTGGAAATGTCCTCATTTTATGGGGGCATAGTGAGATTCCTTCTTGATTTTCTTCCTCCTTTGGAGCTCAGAAAATTGTATTTCTGCCTGTCCTACGCTGACCATCCCAAACGGTAGTATCTAGGACTCTTCCAGTGATACAGAAGCTTTGGTTCCGACACTCTCCAGCTTTGGGGAATCTAGCGTTTTGGTCTTACAGTTTCTGGTTCTGGAATACCATGCATAATAACACTACAAAACTGTGGGTAACAGCCTATCTTCTAAGTACATTTTGAAATAACTAGTGTGTTTTCTGTGAGCCTGAGAAGCCAAAAATTCACTTTTAATGGACAGGTGGTCCTAAGCAGACTTAAGGGGTCACAGATATCTCCTTGCAGAGATGTGGAATCGTAGTGGGAAGTAGATGACTGCGAGGCCATGCTGGGATGCTTCTGAACATACTTAAGAGACTCTGTTTAGATGCTTAAGAAACACTGAAAACTAAAATGAGGTGGAGAATAATTTTGGTTGAAAGGGACCTCTGGAGGTCACGTAATCCAGCCTTCTGCTCAGAGAAAAGCTAGCTTCAAATTTAAGTGAGGTTTCTCAGGGCCTTGTCCACTCAAGTTTTGAAAATCTCTAAGGGTAGAGATTCCCTCATCTCTCTTGGCCCAGTTACAGCGGATGCAGTAGTTAAATTTGAGGCCTGGTATCTCTAGCTGCTCCTGAATGTCTTAGGAGCCATATTACAAAGTCTGATTCTATCTTTGACCGTGTGTAAGCGCAAAAGTGCATGCATACACTTGGATGAACAGTACTAATGGAGAGAAATGTGTCTTTGTTTAAGGTTCTATGATGAAATAGGAACACCCCTTCTCTCTGATATCCGTGTTGATTACCCTGAAGACAATGTGGAGCAAGTCACCCAAAACTTCTTCCCTAATTACTTCAATGGCTCTGAAATTATAATAGCTGGGAAACTCATCAACCGAACCTCAGATAGTCTCCACGTTGAGGTGACTGCCAGCAACTCCAAGAAATACATTCTCCTCAAAACAGATGTGGCTATTGACCTGCCAAGCATGAATGACATCAGAGGTGTCCCCGGCCTGGAAGATGGTGAAGGTGATAAAAATTACATTGAGAGGGCATGGAGTTACCTCACCATCAAGGAACTGCTTAACTCCCGGTTGAAGAGTGATGACAATCAGGAAAAAGACTATTTGATGGAGAAAGCCAAGTCAATGGCCCTGACTTACAATTTTGTCACTCCCTTCACTGTTCTGAAAATGAGAGAGGCTGGGCTCCATTCAGAACCACCTGAAGAGGCATTTATCAGCCCTTCTACTGATGGCATTGGTGAGAAGTTACAGAGCTTGCAGGGACACAAGGCACCACCAGGTACGAGGGAAAAATAACCATGTGCTGGTAAGAAATCTTTTTGCATAGGTAACGTCTCATGGCTGACTTTGGCAACAGGGATGATCTAGCCACTGAACCGCAGGGTGGTAAAGAGAAAGCTGAGGTTTTCATATTGATTTTGCTAATTGTGGGCTGGGTGACCTTGAGCAAACCTTTTAGGCACCTGACTCGCTCCCTGGAAGCACTTATTGCTCTGTAGAAAGTATTGAATAAAAATTGGTATTCTAAATGAAGCTTAAAGTAGCTGCAGGAATATGTCCCATAATCTCACTGAATAATATTTTAGGAATGTTATTATACTAGTATACTACTCTTTCTGCTGCTCAATAAGTAATTGTAACAGCCTTCCTTCCCCACTTCTAGGTATACGCAGACAGCAAGATAAACAAAGGATTAAAATCTCCAAAACTTCAGGTCAGTGCCTGTTTTCATGTCTTTAATCCTTTAATAATCCAAATTAATAGTGGTTGATTTATGGAAGACTTAGTTACATGCCACTGTGTTATAACCATCCCAATGGATAAGCCAAAATTGTATTTACAAGACCTGCAGGGTAGGGAGGAAAATGAAAACAAAACGTAGAGAGGATCAGTAATGAGAAGTGGTGTGAGGAAACGTAGCAAGGCAGATGATCTACAATACTTGCTCCTCATGTCTGAGACTTCTGTAGATTAGGGGAGAACAGGCAGCATGTTCTGTCTGTACTATAACTAGTCAAAAAACATTTTATAAAGCAATGTTGCTGAAACATAAAAAATGCTGTTGAAGGAAAAAAAAAGAAAATTCTATAGCGTGTTACTATTTTTCTGTGCGTTCTGCACCTCTGTTTAATATTCTTTTCATACACTAAACACTGAAGTATCAAGAATTTAGACTTGAATTTCACAGGGTAAGGTCAAATTTACCTTAAAAACTAATAATAAGACAAGCCAAAGCCCTAATGACACCTATCTGGTAATTGATGATAGGTCAAGGATTGTTGAAAAATTAAGATTGTGGGATTGTTTAATATCTGCTGTTGACTGCTCCAATCTGATAGTGAGGGCCAAGAAGCTTCAGTGCAAGGTGCGCCCATGCAGAGTCCTTGGTTAGAAGATAGGTTTTTCCGTGCTGGGGGGGATGTAACCTGTCAACTAAGTATGGTGAAGAGGAGTATAATCCACCTGCATGACAATTCCCATAAATCACTGAAATGGTATTCCAGGAAGAAAATATCCTGATTTTCACCTGAACTGCTTTGAGTTTTGAGTTTTCATTGAAAACCCAACCTCTTCTGTGAGAAAAATAAAACAAAACAAAACAACTGTTGTGAAAAAATAAGCAAAACTTGGCATTTCCTGGCAAACTCCATCTGACCCTCTAAAAACAACAAACCGGGAGGTCTTATGAAAAACAGGGACAAACACACTTTGAAAAACAGTTTTGTTACGTTCTTGGAGCTGCAGTTTTGTGTAAGTCTCTCACATTTGTCTCGTTTTCCATGTCTTGTCAGCGGATGGAGACCCTCACTTTGTCATTGATTTTCCCTCCGGCAAGTTCTCTGTCTGCTTCAATATCGATGGAGAACCAGGGGACATTCTCCGACTTGTCTCTGATCATAAGGAATCTGGTGAGCAGCCAAGGAAAGCAGTTGCTTGTGGAAGAAAGCTGAAGTGCAAGGCCAGCTCTCTAGCAATAAAGATAAGCACCAAGGTGCTTCGTAGGCAAGAAAATGGCGGGAAATTAGAAAAAGTTGCTTTTCTGGCCAGGCAATGGAAAATTGGTGCACACCAGTTTTCTGGCTCTAATCACTTGGATTAGAAGGGGAAGTAAACTGTTCATTTGCACTTACTGACCTCCAACTTTATCATAGCTTATGGCTAAATTCACAGCAAGCCTAAGCAAGAAGGAGGCCTGGCCACTGTTGCATATACAATTAGTCTACAGAAGTGTTTGTCAACAGAGTAGACCTAACCATAGAGAGAAGCGGCCTTCAAGTGTATCCAAACTCTTCCTAGTTCAGGTCTTCATTGACTGGAATCAAGGGAACAGCAATCACATGTAAGCAGCCAAGAGACCCACCTGAGTGCATGAGGAGCACGTTGCACCCCTTCAGTTCAGCTGGATTGGAGAGCTCAGTTCATGCTCACTAGACCCAGTGTGACCTAGGGGTTGCACCTGACCAGTGCTACAGCAGCCACAGCTAAAGGAACAGCCACAGGCACTTTGCATACCACACGTGGCCTTTGCGTAAGCCATGCGGCCACCTCCTTGCTGAGAGATTACACAGCGGGTTCAGATTTCTGGTGCAGAGATGGCGCATTTCTTTGATGGTACAACTTCACCAGCCTTCTCATTACAAAGTCCCATCATGCACATAAAAGATTTACTTACAGTGCTGCTCGCTGTAGGACAGAGCGAAGTATCCAAACAGGCTAACCAAGCACTGAGGCTGTTTCAATGAAGAGACTACCAAACTGGTTACCAAGTCATGACAGACTTGAGAAACCCCACACAATTCAGGACCTGCTTTGTCCAAGCCAGTCTGAGCCCCAGGGGCCCAAACTGTGCTCTGATCCGCTCTGATCCGATCTGGAATTCTAAGCAGGCCAGCTAATAAGCAGATTATGTCCTGAGAAGGGAAACAGTGGGAGGAAGGGGTAGCAGAGCAAGAGACAATGCACAGACTTGTTCTACAAAGAAGATAAACTACCTCACACTGAAGTTATAAGAATTCTGTTCTGTGTAGCAGTGGCCTAGCCTCCATATTTCTGTGATTATGCCTGCCTTAGTGAATAAGATCCAGCTCCTGGCAATGTTCCTCTTAAACTTCTTTCACAGACTATGTTTGTGCTACCGCTTGAGTGATTTTGTGGCTCAAATGTGGAATGAGCTTCAGGAAAACAGAGTCCATAGCCCTAGCAAACTGAGTTTAGCAAGACAGAAATGAGAGATTCCCTCAGCAATGATGGAATAAGGAGATACTTCATCTCTCTGTTGATGGGTTGGATTAACAACAAGCCTCCTCCTTTATTGTTACTGACTGGTAGCTGTTCAGAGACCCATGGGAAGCGAGACACTGTCTTATGGACAGCAAGTCACAAAAATCATTAAAATGATTGGGAATCTTGCTCTGGACATCTAGGCTTCACTTGACTTGGTGGGATCTGCACCTTAGACTGCTTAAAAGAGTTTCTTTGGGGGCAAAACTGAGGAAAGGTGGAAGAGCAGCACTGGTGAAGCTGAAAATAACGCAATGGGAGTGCAGGATTCAGGGTCCTCTTCTGCAGTGACACAAAGAGAACCTGAAGTTCTTACACTGCTGCCTGAGGAGGTTTAGCAGACTGTTGCAGGTCAGGCTAGTCCCTCTACAGGTCTTACTCAGTCTTTAGTGTGTTGGACAGGATAGTAGCCCTTACTCTGCGGCTTCCCAGGCTAGTTTCTCTTCTTATAAGTCAGGTAGAGAGGAGCATCAAACTGCAGCTGTCTACTACCCTGAGAAGCTCTGAGGCAGCAGTGTTCAGATATACCCACGTCCTCTTCCTAGAAGTTCAGTCGCTATGCCAGTTGGTGACATGAGGAAAAGCAGCCCTGCCAGCGGCTTTACTTAGTCCTCCAAGATCTGGTATGTTTGCGTAGGTTTGAGTAACGCATCAACAAATAGGTGGTCTAGGTAAATCATACCACGGTTGGTCAGGCTATAGCATTCAGGAAGATAAATATTTGTCTTATGTGGATTAAAATCCCCACACATCATTGTCTCAATGACAGGTAGATCTAAGTTTGGATGGAGCTTAGGAAGCGTCTATGCTGAGAGGCAGCTGATCCTGTGCTGTAGCACTGTGTACACAGTGTTAGGACTAACGGGGCTGGGCGCACCTGTCTCTGGGGAAGGCCAGTATTTCTGAGCTTGGTTAAATTTAGCTGCCCTGTATAAGGTAATAATTTTATAACAGACTGGTTATACTGTTTTGAATACTGATATGTGAAATAATCGAGCATGAGGTGGTGAATCTGCATGTCCTCAGTTGCAAGGCTTATATCTTTGAGAGAATAGATCTATTCTTGGTTCCAGCTTTCATTTATTGATTGTTTTCCCGCAAGGTGTAACTGTGAATGGGCAATTAATTGGAGCTCCTGCACCACCCAATGGCCACAAGAAGCATCGGACTTACTTCAGCACCATCACTATCCTCAGCAATAAGCCGGAGAGATCTTACCTAGAGATCACACCCAAAAGAGTCATTCTGGATGATGGGGAAAGACTTCTTCTGTCCTGCGGTCGCAGTGCCATTGTGCGAAGTAGCAGCCTTGAGGTGTCCATCTCTGCCAATTCCAACATCACTGTGACGATACGAGACACAATTAGCTTTGTCATCCTCATCCACCATTACAAGAAGCCGGCCCCATATCAGAGGAATCACCTGGGGTTCTATATCTCCAACAGTAAAGGCCTCTCTTCTGACTCCCACGGTCTACTGGGTAGGTAACAGGTTCTCAGGTTCAGAGCTGTAAAGCAGACAAAAATGATCCTTCCAAACATTTTAAAGGATGGAGACAGGAGGTAGTGAACAAGACAGGTGGGGATTAAGTTCCAAGGTGAGACTTTCACATCCATTCTCAAACAACTTCTCTATTGATAGTATCCCCAATTCCTCTCCCATCTTTTTCTGTATGACCTATCTCCCACAGTCCTAGCTATGTGGCTGTGCCTGTTTTTCACATTTCCACTCTTTTTATGACTGTTTAATACAGTTGTCATTAGAATACACTTACTTGATGCTCCCAATACAGAGACAGAAATCGAGTATTCCACAAAAACCCTGAATAAGGCGCCAGTAAGAGATTCTCTAATAGTAGCCCTAATTCAGAATAGCCCAGCTGCTAATGGGCTCTCAGGAACATAGCCAAGTAGGGTCTGACTCTAGGCAGAGAGGACAGTCAGCTGAGGTCTTGCATATTCTGAAACAGAGCTCACACATTGCTGCAGATCATTGGCTTAGCCTTCAACTACTGCACTTGCACATTCCCAGAGGGTCTGTTTTCACAGAAATGAGCTGTTTACACCAGAATCTGACTGAGATCAAGAAACATTGGTACTTTTTGTGGCCCCTTTCTTTAAAACGTGAAGTGAAAGAAGAGCCATCCCCACATTTTGACAGCAACTATGCTTTAGGTAGGCTCAGAGAATGACTAGATGGTTGGGTTCTTTTAGCCAATGAGAAGTAGTGATGCTTATGTCCATGTACAGGTGCAGAATTCTAAGACTGAAGCAATAGTTTCCGTGACATTTGGGCACCCCCAGGTTAAGCAGGAGATGATCCCTCATGAGTGGGGTTTTGTATTCAGGCCACTTGCATGCACAAACCTCTAAATCCACACTTAGGTTTGGCCTAAAAGAGCTTGCCCACAAGAAGGCAAAGGAGGAGAACTTGCAGCTTCAGGCCTAGATCTTTCTGTTTGCTGATGGGCATTGTATATAACAGGGTTATTATCTGCTAGTAAGCATGGCCCACAGAAGGGAACCTACTACTAGCAGCTCAAAAAGCTCTTTAGCACAGCCAATGTATCTTGATGAGTGAATAAAAAGAAACAGCATTTTATTCTAATCTCTGTCCCTATGTTTGTGCGATTTAGAATAGAATCACAGTACCTAGATTCCTCCTACTATTGCAGAGAAGCCCTTTACAACCCCATATGCTAGGAATCCTCAGAACACAGCCTATTAAGAAAACCCAACAAACCAACAACTTACAAACAGGCACAAACCAGCCAGTCATGGACTTTATTTTTCTTGCCTTGCAGGTCAGTTCTTGAACCATGAAGTTAAACTTCTTCAGGAATCTCTACACACAAGTCGTCAGCAGGTTGGTCAGAATCAAACTGAAGCATTAAAGCCGAACCCTACAAATACGCTGAAAGTGAAAGGACGGCTCGTTCCTGTCGTATGGAAGCAGAGGAGGATCTACAACGGCCAGCAGGAAGTCGACTGCTGGTTTGCCAAAAACAATGCGGACAAACTGATCGATGGCAGCTATAAAGACTATTTGGCTTCTCATCCGTTCGACACAGGGACCAGCTCTGGAACACTTAACAGCCTGTAAGACCGATCAGAGCAAAGCATTGCAGCAGCACGTGTGACAGCGGTTCCCTTCTGAAGCCTCCAGAGCAACTTACAAATATTTCTTTACTTTTTTGGTGCCAAAGAAACCAAGGCTTTTTTCCCTTGGAAATCAGCTGTCTCTCTTTCATGCTAGATTAACATTGTTCATCAAATCCTGAAGACAAGGTGGTTTGGGGGGGAGGAAGGGTTGAGAACACGGTTAAAGGCGTGATCGGTGCTCTCCTAGGGGGAGACGAGGAAGAAATGGGCCAGTACTTGTATCTAAGAGTGCAGAGAGCTGCTGGCCTTAAAATAAACCCATCCAGGGATCTGTGCAATATCCCCAGGGGCTGGTGAGTCACCCGGTGAGACACACAGATCATACAGCACAGTGCCTATCTAGAAAGACAACATTGGGTGATATGCTTTGCAAAGAAGTGAGTTGGAGCACCTGCTCCAACCACTGTCCCTGGGGAACGACGAGAGAGGAGAGGTGGGTGGATATTAATCTGCAGTGACCCATTAGCATCAAAGAGGTAACAAAGAAATCAAAACTTTCAATCAATAGGTCACAAGAGGGTATTTCTTGCTTGGTTATTGGGATGGGGTCTGGATTTGCCACAAAGCATGGTGTTCCCTGAACCACTATGGACCCTTGAAACAGTTCATGTAGTTCATTGCTGTCTCAGCACACTAGCTGCATGCTTGAAAAGCACCTCTGGTCTTCAGCAGCAAGAAGAGTGGTGCAAGCTCCCATTCCATGAAGCATCTAATTTAAATAACGTTGCAGGTTTAGTTATTTCTTGAGTCGTGACTCCCTCAGAGAGAAACAAAGTTCCACTGTGAGCTTCCAACAGACCTGCCACCTCCTTGAGCAAAGCATCACTTCTGCTTAGCAGAGATTTAAATTCTCTAAAGGATGATGAACCAGCACCCACGATAGCTTATGACCCTACGAAACAGTCTCTCGAATTTAGACTAGACATTTGTAGCTGCTTTTCTAATCAGGGAGGAAGTATCTATTCATTCCAAATTGTCAAAAATTTTTTATCCCAATTTCCCCGGCTCCTTCTTCCTCACACTGCAGGAATTCGTACACAGCAGGAATTTGGCAGTGTGAGGTTGCAGAAGGGTCCGCCAGCCACCCCCACTGCAGGTGGTGCTGCTCTGCAAAGAAACCTCCAAACCCACACTGCAAGGCTGTGGTCTATTTTAATGTGAGACTCACTGAATAATGCTATAGCTAAGCCAGAGGGGAGTTTGCTTAGTAGAGGACTTGGCCAAAGAGGACTTCGACAACCACAAAGACATTTACATGGCAATGCCAAATTGAGCTCATGTATACTCTGCCTTTCCAGAACTGAAAGGAAGGAGGGCGGGTGTGGAAGCATCTCCAGGAGCTAAATGATCTCCATGTGTTAGGAGAAAACAGAGTTGCCAGAGACCTACAGACATAGGTTCAGTCTTGACTGATACTTTGCATATTTCAAAATTAAATCATATTGTTGCTGTAGGCGCTCCAGCTGCTGGGGGTGGGGTGCTGGTTTTCCAGTTGCTTGATCATCTAGTTAGCACTGCTAGTACTGTGACATCTTCACATCATGTGCTGTGGGGAAGAGGGAAACAGCTGAAAGCAACCAGCTAGCTTTAATTGCACTCTGGAAGATCCTGACAGAGAGCTCAGTGCAAAACTCGTGCCAAGGCTCATGCTTTGGAACAAAACATAAAGACAAAACTACTGCTTTGGGCCCAGCTATCCTCAGAAATAGCTCTCCTGCAAGGGAGAACTGAAGGCAAGACCTTCAGCGCAGGCCTGAGCATGAAACAACCAAAGATGCTAATGCTCATGGGCCAAAAATAAGGTGAGAAAAAGCATCTCTGATGTTGACTTCTCTACCCAAGCAGACTGCAGGACGCTCTCCCAGCCCATTCCCAAATAACTTCCCATTTCACTAGCACGGGGTGAACAGGATAGTGGCAGTGAACTTCTAGGCAGTCCATGGTTCATCAGGTGTTTTCTTTATATTGTCCTTACTGAAAAGAGATTTGAAACCATCACTCTCCTCCCACATTTTGCTGTTCAAGTGTATTGCTAAGGGGAGCAATTGGCTTCGGCTCTCCTCTCATCTCTCCTGTATATAGATATGTATATATACACACACACACACACACACATATTTCTAATGCTTCAGGTGCATCATTACTCCTCTTCCTCCTCCTCCAGCCAAGGAAACACATTTCTTTCAGGGCCTGAAAAGAACAGTGATCAAGTCCAACTCCCCAGCCATATGAAGCACCTGGAGCAATATACTCAAGTTCTCGCTAAGGCTCCAGTTATCCATTTCACAATAAATATTTTACAGTGAACACTGCAGTGAAACTTTCATTTGGCAAAGATAACAAGCTTTGAAGCTAAGGTTATGTATGTTTTATGCTACTGGACAAGCTCATATTACCAGATGGCTGAAAGAACTACTCACAAGATAATGAAAGGCTGAGAACTAAAGTAATTTCAGCAGAAATTTAAAGGTCAATGATGTTCTTTAGCCTCTATACACTTGGTAGGAAGCAAGAAGTGTGTTATGTGAACAGACCCCAAGGTTCTACTCCCACACTAAACTGAGAATTTAACCACATAGAGAAGACTGATCCAACCTTTAAATTCAGCAGCACAGGACATGGAACACCAGTGTTTGTGCTCCTGTTGCCCCAAGAGCAGTAAGAGCAAAGGCAGGTCACGGACTGTAAACTTCAGCTTTCCCTATCTATAAAGGGGGTATCACAACACATCCCTCTCTCAGAAGGAGAATGTGACCAGGCTTGGTCCTTGTACCCCACTGTCATAGCACAGAGAGGTCCCAGGAAGCTCACTGCAACAACTGCACATACAAGCACACATTCGTTCTCATCTCCAGGAGCACCACAGAGACTTTGTCTTCACATGATGTAGTTAAAAATTGCAAGCTGCTCAAATAGCTCAGGAACGAGGGCTGAGTGATCACTTTGGAGCCCAATAAAAGTGATTGCACACCACCATTTCAGACAGGGGAACTGGACTCCTGAATTCAGGATTGCTGGAAGAGCACTGGCTACGCGATGCTCCAGAGCGACAACCTTCCCCCACATCATTCTTGCCCTGCTATTGCCTGTTGTGAGCCTTCTCAGCCAGTCACAGCTAAGGGCTAAGATGAAGACCACATCACTCCCCTTCCATTTCAGGACAAGGACTTTGCTGTGGCTGAATGGGCACTCTTCACATACTAGAGCATTGCACTGTGCAGCCTTATAGCAAGAACAAAACCCAAAATATCAGTA
>Ga0065711_1037619_pt1 | contig 19645 bp, 8 predicted proteins | sample Hoacrofraction12_FD_59098 | JGI IMG/M metagenome (GOLD analysis project Ga0065711, IMG submission 59098) | Hoatzin crop microbial communities from Cojedes, Venezuela - Epithelial fraction 12 v2 (version 2) | ecosystem: Host-associated > Birds > Digestive system > Esophagus > Crop | place... | reverse complement strand
AAAAAAAAAAAAAAAAAAAATCTTTGCCTATTATATTGTGAAAGTGTGTGTTTGTGCTCATTCTGGTTCCTTCTGGGATGAGCCCTCCAGCTGAAGGTCAAGTTGATTAGAACAGTCCCATGTGGGAGTTTTTAGATATGTCGTAATTTGTGGGTGTGTGTGAAGATTAGTGATAAGATTAAAATTGTGAAATCCTGTATTCTGGGGGAGTTAGTGCTGTGGACAGCCTCACGAAGCACCTGGAGAGGTTGGTTTGTGACTGAATACAAAGAATCACGCTTCTTATGAACAGAATTTGGGATTGCTGTGGGTGAGTCTGAACCCTGTCAATTGATGGCTGGTTGGAGGTGGAAAACGGGATTTCTTTGACCTATTTTCTCCCCCACAATGTCACCATGTGCACACGTGGTTCTTGTCCAAGAAGAACACAGGGCCCTGCATGGTTTAAAACCGATGGTGTTGAGTTTCAGGTGAGAAATGCTCTTTTGATGGCATCTACCTTTGCCCATTGTGGTGTGGTTCAATGGAAGATGCAGTAGATACTACCGATGGAGACGTAGCTTGAGTAAAATACAATCTGCATGTGCTCGAAGGAGAGAAAGTAAGAAATTCCATGGAACTAAGCACAGAACTGATTGCCTGGTCTCGGGAGGCCTTGCAAATGTGTTCCTATCCTTCTCTGCTGGAGAACAGATTTCAGTATGCTAGCTGCAGTTCTTGGAGACCAGAGAAGAAAGCAATTTTGGGATCCTCCCTTCTCTGCCATTTTTGTGGATAGGGCAGTTGAAGGGGGTGGTGGTTGGGAGTGTGCAGAGACTGCCAAGACACTCAGGTCTGTACAGGAGGGATTTGCTACTGCAGCTGCCCTGGGAAGAAGGGTATAGGGAGGGAGAAGGGGTTGGCTAGGATCTTGTGGGTTCCTCCGCAGCTGGAGCTGGTCTTCCAGCAGCTCATTCCTGAAGAAAAGGTTAAGCTGGGCTCAGCTCCCAGGTCCTGGAGTGGACCTTTTATTTTCTTAGTGTGGTAATGGCATGTGCCCTCTGCTCCAGCAGTGAAGCTCCCAGATGCACGAGCAGCTGCGCAGGGTGGAGCACTCCCCGGCAGACTTGTAGGTTTTCAAGTTTTAGGTAAGCATTGGCAAAAACTTTGTGGTTGACTTGGGGTTTGGGTTTTTTTTTTTGTCTCATGAAGTAAAAACTGTAGCAGATATATGGGACCAAAAGATTTGCAGTATTCAAATTTCTGAACCAATAATCAGCTTTGCTGTATGTATTACGTATGTTGCGAGGAACTGTGTTGCAGTAAAAGGGAAGAAATGCAATGATTTGAACAGCAGCATGTCCAGTTACTGCCAAATGAATAGACCAGGCAAAATTGCAGAACACTCATAAAGTGCATGCTTTTTTTTTTTCTGAAAATCAAATTTTGTAAAAATAGATGAGGACAGGTACGTTTTATTATATCATGAGATGCTGCCAACTCTTAGTTATAGGGTTTTTTCTTCTGCTAATTTTTTTTTCCCATTGAGAAAGGGAAAATTTCATTTAGTAACAGTTTGTTCCTGTATTTGCTGATCACTGCAGTCTTTGGTACCCAGTGCTGTAGCAGATTGCATGATTCCTTTATTGCCTGTGGCACGGCTTAATTGAAGGTACAAAAATGAATTGTGATGCTATAATTAATCAATTTTAAATGTGTGTTCCCATTTCAGCCATATATTTTCCAGCACTCGGGAAATTTTTCTGTTTTTCTCTTATATGAGTCTACTGAATACTGGTTTTAAATCGACTGGAAGCTTCTCTGGAAGCTTGGCTCTGGCCACAGCTATGTGCAGTCGCAGTGGAGAAACCCAGACGCGAGCCAAGGCTGTTCACCCTTGCTTTGCAGCAATGAACAGAGAAATATGCTAAAGATATCCCAACGTGCTATCTGGCCCTTTGAACTGGCTTTATAGTGCTGAGCTAAAATTACTTTTTTTTCCTTAATTCTTAATGTCTCGAGCTTACGTGACACCCACTGGGAAAGGGAAAAGGGGAAGCCAAACAACCTGAAATCTGTGTGTATTTACGTCTAAATGCACACATGCACAGAGCAGATTCAGGAGGGGTTGTAGGTAGTGTACCTGACATGGTTGATGTGTCTCTTTCTGTATTGTCAAATGCTTAGTATGTTTACAAGCAAAATAAAAGATCAGCAATGCAGTCTGTGGAAAAAGAGGGTGATTAGCATAAGTGCCTGTCACGGAGCCCATGCTCAGCTGGGTACTTCAGTGTGGTCCTAACCTTACCGCTGTGTAGTCCCACCAAGGCAAGGGGACCGGCAATGGTTTAAATAGTGTAAGTGGAACCATTATTTTGCTTTTCAATATCTGTTTAAGGTTTTTTAGGTCTGGAATGAAAAAAAGAGTAGTTGTATTTGACTTCACTTTCTTTTTTTCTTCTCAGTGATATCTTCTGGCTGTCTTGAAGTGTCGTTTTCGTCCAGCAGTCTTTTTCACCAGGCTGGTCGCATTTTTCTGTGCAGATGCCATGCAGAGTGGTTGGGTTCTGCACATGAAATGAAAGAAAAGTTGAGGAGACCAAAATGAACTGAAGGGCAAAGACAGCAGAGTGTGGTCTTCTGGATCTCCCCGCATCTGGACCTTTTCAAGGGGTGGGCATTCATAGCCATCCTGCTTGGTCTATGAGTGTCTAGCATGTTCTTCAAAGTTTGTGAATCAAGGACAAAGTTTTGAGAGTGACTTTCCTACCTTCTGTTTTTAAGTAATCCTGCAACCACTAATTTCTTGCTCAGAAGTGTTTGTTTAGTGTTCAAAAAGATGCTGTTAAGAACAGCCCATCCCACTGTTTAATACTATTTATTTACACAGGGCTTCTATGTGATTGCTTTTTAGTCCGTGCATTTCAGTCTATGCATCTCTCCTCTATGGGGTGTGCTTGGGGTGATATCAGTGAGCTTGTTTATAAGGGTTAAATCAATCACATTTCAGATTAAACCTGGTAGTCCTCAGTTATAATGGGGGAAGAATGTAATAAAAAGAGATGGAGAGTAAACAGTGATACAACTTGGGGGGCTTTTTTGCCTTCAAATGCAGTAAGGGCTCATAAAAAAAGACATGGATAGGTGTGGTAATTCTTCATTCATTTTAGGTTTTCACAGAGGAGAAACACGATTGAAAATTCTAAGTAGAGTAACAAAATGTTTGGAACAAATGTTTCCAGTAGTTGTAGAAAAATACGGAAAGAAATCAAAGCTGTTTTATTTCAGGCCTTTATGTGAAAATTTAAACCACACTCTCTAGATTCATTGCTACTAGCTGTAAAGTTCTAAGTTAGATGGATGCTTAAATGCTGTGGGTTTTTTCCTGCGGTTTCATCCATATTGTGTGCTGCACTCGCATTATTATTTAGTATTTTGGTGATGACTTGAATATATTGAGACTTTACAAGGATGTGCCATCTAAATTACAAGAAGATAACTCGTTGGTTTGTGGGTTGTGAAATGACTCCTACTGCTTTAAAAAGTTTAAGTCAAAATTACTTTATTTTTGTTCTGTGTTTTAATTATCCGGATATTCTGCTTTTAGGACTTTTTTTTTTCCTGCCAGATGTTTTTCACAGGGCCGTTAAATGGATGTCTTAACTTAAATTGAACCTTTTCAGTTCAACCCTGTATCCATGTGGAAAATGTTTTCTTGGCTTGCTCCCAGCAACAGTCTGATGACAGGTCAGAATACAGAAGTTTCCATATCATCATTGAGGCCCAGTCCCAAATCCAGTACTCACACAGGGCAAATTCTTCAGTGACAACTCTTGTAGACAGTCATTTCCCTGGGTGTTGTGTTGTACATATGGCTGGGTAGTCAAGTGTGAATGCAGAGTAAGAGGCACAGACTGTATCCGAATACCAAATTTTCAATGTTGTGGGCAACAGGGAGACTTGCCTTCCTCATGCAAAGGGGAGACCTGTTTTGGCAGCATCTAGGATATTTGCTACCTTGACAGGACCCCTTGCATAGTGATGAGTCACTTTTTACACAGATCTCCTAGGTGAGTCCTAACCAACAAGAGCATGTATGTTTTTATAGGAGAAGGAGCAAGAGCTATCCCCCTTGTTTCAAGAAGTATTAAAAAAACCCATTCCCGGAAAACAGTCCTGCAAAACTTCCTGGAAATCTTCACCCTGTGGTGGTGATGCATCCTGAAAGAGGAAGCAGTAGGTTGCAACTTTGCTCTCTAGATCACTTCAGGCCTCAGGCAAGCTGGTAATACTGGATTTTGGTTTCCAGAAGAAAGTGCACTAAATAGCTTTGTATGAACAGGCAAGGTTAACACTGCAGGGAATGTTTTCTGCCGGCTGTGTGGTTAAATAATCTCTGTGCCTTGGGATTATTTTTAATCTGTTGTGGTCTTCGAAGCCACCTACTGTCTCTCCTTCTGCACATGATGTCGTTGGAGACTGAATGATTGCCTCTTCCACTGGGGTACTGACTGCTACATGTCCGAGTTTGTCACCACCGGGCTGCATGGTCCAGGTGCTTGGGCAGCTCATGGCTGCTGCCATGGTCAGGATCTCCTAGCACGTGTCCTGGGGACTGGAAGCACAGGAGCAGCTGCCATCCTGCCAGTGCTGGAGGGGCCTGCTTTGCCCACCATGTGCTGGTAAGACATCCTTATCAGTGAGGTGCCATGGCAGCAGTGTCATTCTCCCCACAGCCTCTCTAGCAGATAGCAGCTATGAGGAGCTGACCTCCTTCTCTCACCTGCCTGGAATCGCCCCGGTTCTGTCCTGAATGCATTTCCACATCCCAGTCTCTTTCCCTGCGCCATTTCCCTACCTTTCTGAAGAACATTACTGGGAAAGGATTGGCCACCAAACTTGATTTGGGGCTTTGGAGGAGTTGTGGGGGAGTTGAAGAGGGCCGTGGCCTCCAAACCCAGGAGTGAGGCGAAACAGGGAATATATGGTGGAAAACTCATTCTGTTGTGCTTGGGATGCCTGCCTTGGGGGGACCCAAATGGAGAGCAGTATGTGGGAAATGAACAGCTGCTGGTTGGATGTACAAGGTCACCCTGAGGAGCAGCTGAGAGGACCTGTGCAGGCTGTGGTGCAGTGGCCGGAGGGCTCTTGTCTGCCTTGCACCCACAGCCAGGTTTGGCCACACCCTCGGGAATAAAATTACAAGGAGGAATGTTGTTTTTTGGGCTGTTAATTGTTTTCTTTCGTTATTGCTGGTGTTGAGGGCAAAGGGCACTCTGGTCTGTTACGTCCTTCCTTTCAAGTCAGTGTTATGCCAATGTCTAGATATAACCGCTGAAGAACTGTCATTAATGGTTTGTTGCTTATTTATTTGCTTTTTTTTTGTTACATTAAAGATCCCATTAATTGTGTCATCTTTTGTTATTATATTAATAGAGCTAAGTGCAATTACTGTAACTTCATTTAAAGGGAGAAAATGCTTCTCATAACATAATATGGTACAGTTATGTGGCACCACTAAATCTATTTAATCTTCATAGAAAATACCTTTTTCTCATACATTTTTGCTTGCTCTTCTAGTAAGTCAGTCTGTCTCAGCTGAGGTATAACTCACAGGAAGTTTTAGTAAAAATTTCTGTCATTTTGTAAGAATTCAGTTTCTTGTTTTCTTTTCAAGATTCATCATCTTGCTAATTGTGTGCTGAAATATACTACTACTGTACAGTATTAAAAGGGATGGATATAAGTGGTTTTGTGTTTAGAAGTGGTATGGCCTTTAATTTCTGATTTGGTTTGCTACATAGAAGGTAAGCTTGCTGTGAGATAATGGAAAGGAATCTTTAATTGCTGTAAAGGAGATCTGTACACATTTTCAGTACCCAAATTAACTCAATTACAGTTTCTGCTTTTGTAGAAATAGCATATTTATTTTAGAATACAGTGAGAATTAAATGGCAGTTGCTAATGCTTTTGGGTAGGTGCTGGTACAATATCATCAAAAAATACTGAGCATCGTGTTAAGGAAAATCCCCAAAGGTCCATTTTTTGTTTCTTTTCTGATTTAAATAGTGTACTAAATTCCAGTGGCATATAATCAAAATGTGCAACTATCTGACAGAGCAATAAAAATACCTCCCCAAAACACTGTTTTAGAGAAAATCAGAATAATCTGTAACAAAAATAATCTGAATTTCTGTCTCTAACCCTTCCCCAACCCAGCCACCACATTTCCTTGTTCCTAGGCAGGAAGCTACAGGTGCTGTTTTCACAAAACTTTGTTAAAACTATTTTAAATAAAAACACTTTTATTTTTCTTACTGTCATTCAACACAAAGTGAGTTTGTTGGCTCAATCGGCTTCCGACTGGGCAAATTTCCACAATGTTCTTTGAAGTCATTCATGGCTGATATCAGCCCTGAAGCCGTTCTTTCGGAGGCTTCCTGGAGCAGAACCCGAGCTCTCACTGGGATGCAGGCTGAACCAAGGCTGCCTCCAGAGCTGAGTCCATCAGGTTTGCATCTTCATGCTTCGCATGCAGCAGCCTGAGAAAAACACCGGTCCCATACATGAGACTTACTGTGCCCTCGCTGTCAGGAAAATAACGGAGTTTCTGTTGTGGTTTACTGGTACTTGATCAGCAGATGGGAAAGATATAGGACTCCTAAGTTGTCTTTACATCCAGATTTGGCCAGCTGTATCAAGTGAAAAGATTTCCTTGGTGGCTGGGAATATCTGTCAGATAGCACCTGTAGTATGCAGTGTTAAAATATTTCTCCTGAGAGGAGTTTTAGGTTTTGTTACAGTCGGTATCCTAGTGATTCAAGTCTAAATGCTATCGCCCATGATTTCCACATTTCTCATGATGAAGCATATGAAGGTAAGCAGACCAGCTGCTCATGTACTGCCAAAAGCTCGCTTCTGTATGTATGCCAAATACTGCATGTATACCTTGTGATTTAGATTGAGGTACCTGTATAATTTGTGCCTGCAGCTCTTAGTGTTTGCTTCTAAAAGCTGTATGCATTCAAAAAAAATAATTCAAAGTTAATTAGTCAAGATTTAAAGTAATTCAAGTGTGAAATATTTCTCTGGGGCCACAGATGTGAGGAAGTTACCAAAGTCAAGGGAAGGGGCAGATCAAATGTTAAGGTATGCAGCAGTTTGACCTGCATTGGAATAAACCTGTCTTTAGCAATGTTTAAAGCACACATTCTGTAATTGCTTGTGTTCCTTCAGTCATTGCTGGCTTGACCCTTTGAAAATCTCTCTCTCTGTTTCACTTCGCTTCTACATGAAGGGATGATAATATCCAATAATCAGTACTGAAGTATCAGCCAGTTGACCAGCGCTGCAGTTCTCCAGCAATGTGGCTTATGTTTGCATGTGGTACTACAAGGGGAAGTGTTCCGCCAAATCACCTTATGATTGTAAATAGCATGTGTGATTTTTGCAAACAATTTGTCTCTAAAGTGTAAAAGTTTTTGACAGGACATATTTCATTTCTTTGCAAAAATACAGTTTGGAAGTGGATGGTCCAATGCCTAAGGAAGAAAACTGTGGATATCAGTATCTGGACTGTGATACTAATTTTTTTTCTTGAACTTAGAGGCAAGCACTGTGTGTGGTTTGTTGCTTTTTTGTTGTGTCATGCAAGGGAAATCTTGTTTTGCTTTACATGGCAAACTTCACCTGGTTGTAATTAAACTTTGTCTCTGCTAAACAATTTGAGTTTTACTCAAAGGCACATGAGCAAGCAGGTTATAATCTGCAGAAATCATGTAAAAAAAGCTTCTCTCATGCCTTAGTCATTCTTCTGACTCTGTTTAACTTCAAAGGTAGCTTTGTATGTAGGCTGTGAAACACTTGGCCTGCTACCAGCTATAAGTACAAAACTCTGTTAGTACATTCACTTCATACTTTTGCCAAGATCCATCAAAACACTGGGATAACTTTCTGTACGGACTTGGTAACCTCTTTCAGGCATTTCCCTGGATGCTATCAGATGAGCATTACGAGATGTTATTACAATCAATCAAAGAGGTGCTTCACCACCTGTAACTCAACATTGAGGTCAGTGTCCTAGAATCGAAGCATCTAGGATATAGCAATACAGAAGTTAAATAAGGGCTATCCTAGATAGTGTCCTACTGAGTATTTTGTTACTATTGATTGTAAGGCCTTTGTTATTCAGTATAGGAGAGGAAGAGAGATGCTAATTACTGAATGAGTCGAACATTCAGAGTAGAAGTTTCTCAGAATTTGGTGAGAGAAGTGAAAAAGTGATTTTTCTGTTACCAACAGTGAATTATCCTTATTTCTGTGGCCAACTGGGAAGCAGAAAGCAGCCATATATGGGCTGAAATTCTCAAAAGAATGTGCAATAAATACATAGCTTGGAAGAAGGCTCTGCAGGGTCTCATGAGCACAGCACTTTGGGAGGGACAGGAGTCTATTTCCAGCTCAAGAAATAGTTATCACCACAGGGCTTGTTTATTTAGTGTGAAGAAAAGATGAAGAGGAGTGAGTCCTGAGTTCTTTAAATTATAAATTCTCTCTTTGTAAAATGGTGTAGCAGCAAAATTGTTGTCATGGATTAAAAGCATTAACTTTCTATTGGGAATTGGTGTTTGTTTTGGTAGGGTTGGTTCGGGGGAAGGAGGGTGGCTTTTCTGTTTTGCATTTGGACCCCCTTGTGCGTGCTGATGCAGGCGGACGGCGCGGTTGGCAGCATGATTTTGGCTAGTGGAGGTAGGCAGGAGTGGGTGCTATACTGCTGACTCCTTCCGAGAGCTGTTGAAACCCTGTCTGCCTTATGGCAGGTTGGTAGGCTCGGGGAGCAAGAACGTGGTGGCAGAAGCGTGGATGCTCGGAGCAACACCGTGGTGTGGAGCCAGCTCAGTTCATGAGTTACTGCCGGGCTTTGAGGTCAGCTGCAAAACTGCAGGTTTTGCTCCCTTCCCCTGGCCATGGAAATCCAGGACTTTTGTGGGGTGGGATGTACAACCCTTGTGCTCTGAAAACTGAAAGTGTTAGTGGACAGAGTGGCTGTACTCCAGATGTGTTTTGCTTGCAACACCTGGAAGACAGCAACCTCAGTAGAGCAAGAGCAGTAGCCAGGCAGCTTAGGACATTGACTTTTGGAAGGTGTGCAGCTGTAGCCCAGCTGAGAGTTGCCCAGGGACTAGACTTGGAAATGCTATAAAATCTGGAAGAAGACCAGATTTTTCCAGTAGATGTTTTGTCAGGTCCTAGGGAAGTCTAAACGCAGGCTGGACACCAGTCCTGAACAACGCTGACCTCTTTGAGAAAGTTTCAGGCAAAGGGAGGGGAAATGAGGTCTCTCCTACTTGCCTGTCTTGCATACCATGTGTGGTCACCGTGAACAGCTCATCAACTTTCTTCAGCAAGGTCCCTCTGAGGACAGTCCAGGTTTCCCTTCCTGTCGCTTTGTAGAAACCATACCCAGAAAGCCAACAAATGATGAGGGGGTGTTGCCACTTCCATTGGTCTTGGAGAGGCTTAAACCAGCCCTGATGACTTTTTGTTGTAGTAGTTGTAATTGTAAAAGAATTATTCATATTTGCGTCATTACATCTGTTGTAATAATTGTGGAGAATAAGGACATCCAACAGGAAGTAAGAAAATTAATGTGCTTTCAAAACTTTCCCTGTACATTTTTTTTCTTTTTAAATTAAAGTTTTTAGACAAAAGTAGTCAAAGATGTTTCTGTAGGAATGTCTGTGTTAATGACTTTTAAAATTTATTTTTCAAATCTAGATCATTGACAAGGAGATTAATCCCTTTGTGGACAAGTGGGAAGAAGAAGGACAGTTCCCAGCACACAAAGTGTTTAAAACCCTGGGACAGGCTGGATTCCTTGGTGTGGATAAGCCAACAGGTAGGAGAGCGTATAACTCCTGAGTATTGATGTTGACGGTGATAGACTCATTACATTATCTCAAATCGCTTTTACCCCAGATCAAAACGTGGTTCAGAATTCAACGCAAAGTTTGCTTGTATTCCTCAGTCACAGGTGTGCTGGTTACCAACTGTAGAAATACAGAAAATCATGTTGCTGAGTTCTCAAGTTGATATTCTCCTAAATATTAATGTTAAAAGCCTGCGTGTCTGTTATTTGGAAGGCAGTGAAATGAACATCACTTCATTTTTTCAATATACAATCTATACAATGACTTTTCTTCTGGATCCAGACACACAGAGAATAATCTCAGTCTGCATTAAAGAAACCACAATTTGAAGGCATTGAAAGTGTTATAAGATTTGGCCTGTCATACTCCCTTAACCTGTAACCTCTACATCATTGTAATGTATTCTGTCTCACCATTCAGAGGATGAGGTTTGTGTGGGTTTTAGGCCACTATATCCTAGACTGTCTTTAATGTGCACTATTCCAGCCCCCAGGAAGCTGATGATATACACAGCAAGGACAGAGCTAGTTCCATGTCTGCATATATGTATTGGTGAGGAAAGAAGTCAAAAAGTCCACAGGAATAGGAGATATTTCTGCTCTTCAGCTAAAATATATATTCCCCTAGGTTTTTTTGTTTGTATGTGATGTAATATATAGTTGTTTTCTTTTCAGATGCTGCTTTTATGTGTTCCTGTCAGAATATTTGGGGGTTTTCCCCTAATTTCCTCCAAAACATGCAGAGGTGACACTTCAGAACATGGTTTAGCAGGCATGGTGGTGTTGGGGTGACAGTTGGACTTGATGATCTTAGAGGTCTTTTCCAACCTATGATTCTATGATTCTATGATTTTCTTATTCAGCATTAAAAAGTTTAAAACAAAAGCAAGTTTGCATAGGCAAACCTTTGGCAATCATGGTGAATTCAGAGCAGCCTGAAGTGACAACATTTGGGCAGTTAACTGCAGATAATCGTCTCTATGGAGCAGCTCACACAACCTTAGCTATGCCACACAAAATCGTTATGTTGCTAAGGGGCAGGGTTTAAACTGTGGAACAAATTAGATTGTTTTACCACTTACTTTCAGAGGAAATGTTTCCTCTTGAAATCAACTTTCATGTTCTTATACATTCCAAAGTGGATGGTTTTTTTCTCTAGCTGTTCAGCTGTTGGAGCTCGCAGAACGGTTTAGCTGTGATTGTCTGACAAATCCAATTACGTCTGAGCTGGCGTTTTGTTACAAAACTGCTGACAGTTTGAGATTATAGTTAAAATCTGTTTAAAGGACAAATAGGATTACTGGGGGACGGAGAAAACCACCTCTACCTTCTGCTATAATTGCTTGATAGATAGATTTGAAATCTGTCACAGTGGGGTCTCCTTCACATTGCTAATATTCATGTTGGTTGTAATACTGGTGCGTTGCATTGCTGCCAGACTACAGCCTCATCTTATTGTTATGTCCATCTTGGGACATGCAGAGGCCTTGGCTGGGGAAGGAACCTCAGTGCTGAGCATGCTGTGCAGAGAACGTTGTAGAGGTGGGAACCTTGTATAATGTCACAAAATATCTAGGACAAGAAATAACGGGAGTGAAATCTAGTGAAGAAGGGACTTGCGGAGGCAAAGATGGACACAGAAGACTGCATGCACTGACTACACTTGTTATACTCATGATGAAGAATATTTTAGCCTTGGTTTTGACACTTGTATCTAGCTGTTAAACTAAGTTGTTGGGCCTCTGAACCTACATTTCATAAAAGCTATAAAAAATTGATAAAATTCTCAGCAGCACATAGTCTGTCTCAGTTCATTTTCTGGAGCAAGGTATTGTTGGCTAATGAAGGTGCACCAACACCCTGGAAGGTGCTGCCTTGACAGCAGTTGGTTGTGCAACGGAATGTCCCTAGATCCAGCTTTGCTCTGTAACAGTATAGTACCACCAGGCACATCCTCAAAGTTCCGAAACTTTCTCATGATGGTAAGTGAAACAGTCAGGTGTGTAACAGTGCAGTCTCAACAGCACAGACTTTGGAAAAGCCTGAAATTCTTCATCCTTCTACAAAGTGCTTGTGCTTGCTGTGATTGTGTTTAGTGTGTACCGGCAGTAGTAATAATTAAAAAAAAATATTTAAGAGATATACCTTTTATACTCTGCTCAGCCACTTCTGTGACTTAACTGCTGTGTGCAGAGGAAGAGAGATCTGAAGAGGTTTAAGGAAGCTGAGAGCAGCCAGGAGTTTTGGAGGGATGCTGGGGGCGGTCTGGAGAAGAGAGGTTAAAGTGATTTGCGGAGAACAATTGCGACACAGAGCCGTGTGAATAAGAACTGCCCTACTTTCTCTTTCCAGCACAAACCAAAATTATAATTATCATGTTATATCCCTTCAAACCCAGATCAGAAAGCATTCTCTTTAAAGAAGACTAAATTCTTCAAATGAATTCACTTCAGCAGCAACTGCAATTGGAAATACACTTTTTTCTGAATTTGTTTTCCAAGGTCATGCTGTTGAGTACAGTTTTTTTCCTGTAGAATTAATTTTGAAGCTTTCTGATTGGGCAGAAATGGGTCACAAACTTGTTTTGCTTAGATAGAAGGAAACATCTGTTAGATCTCAGATTTGTTGAAACTGGACTTTTTCCTGTGTAAACACCATTCCCTTTATGAACAATGAGCTGCTTAACGGGACTCAGGTTTTTAAAAGAACGAGCCCTACATGTGTCCCTTATCATTGGAAACTTTCTCTGTGTGGAGGACTGATTTGGGGCACTATTTTTATTGCAAATGTTCCATCAATTCCCACCATATGCAGTTGTGGGCTACAAACTTGTTGAGGTTTTTCCTGTATATTTTTTCATAGTTGTTTATGCTTGTAGTGAGTATTGGCTGTAGTACAGTAGTTCAGGATGTTAGATGGAGTGGTCACGTGAACACTGTGAGCAAGGCCAAGCCATGCACCCATAATTGGAGAATCTTTAAGATGATCCATGGATTTAACTTACTACACTGTCTGGTCAGTCCTCTGCCAGAGAAATATTCTTGTCTTTGAGCTGTTTCTCTGCTCTGGTATTCTTTACACAACTCAAAAGTAACGCATATGCTGTTTTTCCTTGGGGAAAAAGTGTGTGTTATTCTATTAACAAATTCTTCCTATTAGTAAAATACATACTGAAAAAGTGAACAATATTTATGGATGAAAAGTATCTTTTTGCTTTATACAAAACGTGTTTTACAGAATCACTCAATTCAGCCTGAAGTATTTTGTTGGAGGGGAAATAAAACTCAACATCTCTGTATACTTATTATTCTTCATTTGTGTTTACTGTGTGTTTCTCCTCAAATTGTAAAGTTTCTGGGCTATTGAGGTACTGACAGTCCCAAAGGGCAAAAGGGCAAAAAATATTAGGGTAGGCAGCAAAAACATTTTAAACAGCCTTGGTAGTTGGCCATTGTCTGTTTTGCTAAGGGAAGAGGCAAGACGTATTCTTTGGAGTGTTTTATGTGCAAATTAGACAAGGTATTGGAGTAAAAGCTGAAAAGATCTATGCACTCGTTAGTGATTTTATGGTTTACGAATCAAAGCCTTGGCTGTTGCTAAATTTTAGAACGTGTGCCAGACACAAACTCAAAACGTACTGTTATGTGCCTGCGTATGCCGATGCAGATGATTAAAAGTTGTTTTTATCAGCTGATGCGTAAGTACAGGAATCCTGTAAAGGCTCGGGAAAAGCAAATAGAAGGAGAGAGAAGGGTTTGCGAGAGGACAGTATCTGCTGTCCTGCATGTGAGACATGAGTGGCAATGATGCCCACTCTGGGTATTTCACTAGTGTTTTCACTGGCAGTACTGTAGGAATATTTAGCAGAATGTATTTGCATGTACAAATAGCTATGACAGTGTGTCCAAATAGTAGCCTTCATTTACTCCTGTCAAACACTTAGGAATGCACTTGAAGATACATGTTCCTAAATGTATCAGGAAAATCAGGAAACTATGTGGTAAGACTTGCACATGGATGGGAAAGCATAGTTTTACATGGTCTCCTTCCCCTGCTGCTGGGATATATGCTGGGTACAGGACTGGAGAAAGTAATAAGCAGTACGTTCTTGTCACATGAGACAGATAAGCGTCTGATGAAACAAAACAAATGTTTCAAATGATGGATTGCACTGCAGTTGGAAAATGATGCAATACCTTTCCTTGAGAAAGCCTGTTTATTGCAAGTGTCTGTGCTGAATGTGGGAATATAGATCTAGACCATCCTGTAACATTACTTTTGTTGTTTTCTTCACAAGTATAGATTTCTCTGGTAAGATGAGACGTTATGAGAGTTTGGTAGTGGAGAGTCACTTGGAAAGGGGGTGTGTGGTTCTTTCTCTTTCTTTTTTTCTTTTTCCCTTTCTGTAATACTGAGCCTTACTATTACATGGAATGAGCAAAATAAGGATCTGGAAGGAGCAGTGAATTCTGTCACTAGAAAAGGACTTAGTCTTTCAGGTGAAACAGTGTTCTTATGGCCTCTAAGGGAGTAATAAAACCAAACTTTTTTAGGTGTGTCTGTGGATATAAGCTAAAAGGGATATATTTGTCAGAAGAGAATTCATTTGTCCAAAACAATTTCTATATGGCAGGAGTGAACCAGCTGCAATGCTTGTGCTTGGTTTAGTAGATTCAAGCATAGCCAGCTGAACTAATTGCTTGATCTCTTTCTCACTTAGAAAGGAGTGCAATAGTAGTTAATTAGTAATAGTTGTGCCCTAGAAGTTTGAGAGAGAAGCCCTTGTGCCATTTTTTCAGATACCAATGAACTGGTAAATCAGCACTCTGAAACATTTACCAGCTTTGAGATATACCTGGTTAGCAATCAAGAAACAATTTTGCTAAGCCTGTAAAAAACAATAGACCGAAATCAGTGACTGTTTTATTTGAACCAAATTGATGACAAAGTTAGTGATGGGTGGCAGTGGTTTGGAGACCTTGATCAGATAAGAAATTTAAGGTGCTTATCTGACCTTAATTTGGTGGGTTGGGCTGAAATCTCAGGAAGACAGGATTATGCATGTACATACAAGTTTTTTGTGGGCGAGACTTTTTTTTTTCCCTCCCTCTTGTGAAATGCTGACAATTCAAGTCCTGCCTAGCTTCTTGCAAGTGCAGGATGAAGTGCAATTGAAAATGGCAAGGGGGAGACAGTTCAATTGCTGCATTTCACAGATCATCAGATATTTCTGATCAGACCAAGGAAACTAGTGCTTGAGTTCATCTTTGGCTTTTCTTGACTCTGCACGTGACTTGGAAACGTGAGTGCTGCATTCTTTGTGGCTGGTTAGGAAGTGCAGCAGTACCCCTGGGAATAGCTTGCTCAGCGACCAACAGCAGCTTTGTAGAAACACCTAGCAGAGAGCAGACTTACTGAAGGACAGAGAGTCTTTATGGAAGAGGTAATCTTCCTTTAAGTGTGTTGTTGACAGAGGGATCAGATTAGTTCCTGGGGTTCTGCTTTTGTACTTGAGCTAAGGGAAATCCTCACACTTGTGACTTGTAATGCAGGACGCAGCAGTAACTCATCCAGTTCAGGTATGTGTATACCGATATCTTAGGGGCAGACTAGAAATTTCTGAAGTCTGGCATGTGTAACACTGGTGGTTACAGGTTTTGTCAAAATGGTATTGAGAAAGAAATAAAAAATGCCTCTTTCCTGAAAGAAGTTAGAAGCATCTGACAGGGAACCAATGCTCAGCTATGTATGTGCAATGAAGTGCTTGAGCTCCTGATGCATGGCTATCTCACAGCGTACCTGCCATGCTGAATTCGCCTCTTCATGTCACAGGCTTTGCACAAACTGGCAGATCCACATGGTGTCTTGAAGCTGACTACGAGCACTTAGTCTCCATTTGTAGATGAGGTACAGTTACAAGCAGCTGTCACTGCTCTGTCCCCGTTCCGCACAACGTGCGGGGTTATGCTCCGGATGGTGCAAGAGAGTCCGTCCTTGTCTCTTGTACTTGACTTTAGGTTAAGCATGCAGCAACTTGAGTGCTTTGTATGAGTCTTGTTAATGAGGTTTCAAGGTTGCACAAAACTGTAGGGATTCACATACCACGTATGTGTCTTTAGGATAATGCAGTCCAGAAACACAGATGAAAAAGCTGGGGGAAAAGTAAAAGTACAGCTGTGACGTTGTTGGAAAGTCACACTGAAATGGAGTGTCAGACTGAGAACCTCAGTTTCCAGAATCCAAACTGTGGTCTTATCTACTACCTAACTGGTTCCGTCTTTTCTTATGTACTAATGCCTCAAGCTTCAAGACAGATGAATCTCATCACTAGCTACGGTTTTCTCTTCTCCCTAATGCTGAAGTTGCAATGATGATAGTTTACTTGCTTCAACAAAAAAGTGAGAAGGGGACCTGCATACTGCTTTGAGGTCCAGGTGCTGAATCAGGAGCCAGATCTAACCTGTGGGAGAGAACTAAACTGGCTAGTTCGCACTGAGCTGGACCGAAAGCCAGATGGTATTTCGCTACATAACATCGTGATAAAACACTGGAAGAAGCAATCAAGAATCTTAATAGTATCTCATGATCATTAATTTGGAGGTTGACATGTTTCAGAAACTGTGCACTAAACACTGTTAGATTGAGTTGAATACTTCAGTTAACTTTTGTGACTTCTTTGTTTTATCCTTGTGTGGGGTGTTTGTTTGTGGTTTTGTTTTTCTTCTGAAGGTCTCTGTATATAACCTTGGTTTGAATTTCTATCAGTTTTGTAGAAAACTGTTGAGTTTGGGGAGTTTTGACGAGACAAATCTGCTAAAAATCTGGTGTTCTTAATTTTGCAGTTGTGAATAGGAAAAGAGTGCACACAAAAGAGAGCAGCTAAATAGATTAAAGAAATATGAAATATTATAACACCTGAAAAGAATAGAGGGGCTGAGATATTATCAAGTAAGACAAACTGTTTGGGAGTTTGCATTAGAGGAGTTGAGTTTATCCTTTCCTTCTGTGGACTGAACGGTAAAACTGTCTCTTGACAAAGCATGGGCTAATGAATGAGATTATACTAAAATAACTTTGGTATTATAATTCTCTCTAATTTATACATAGCTGTCTTTTCCCAGTCTCAAAAGTTTGATGCTAGATTCTTGACATCTGTCATATACCCAGATGGTATAATCGGAAAGCTTTCTGAATGGTATAAATGCACCTTTTACACTTTGAGACATGTCAGTACACCAAGTGTGGCGTGCGTGGGAAAATTATCTTTGTGAAACGTAGGCTTAATTTGCTTTTACCCACTCACTTTTGGATTATTAACTGCCAGGAGTGAAGACTGATTTCTTTCCTGGGGCTGAAATGGGGAAAAATATTGTGAAGCAGTCATTCTGAGGTTGACATGGAAAATCTCTGAAGGGCTGCTGACTTGTCAACGCTTGCAGATCCCACAGGTCAATAAGCAAATCATAAACTTCGAATGACATCTGGCTTGACAAGAGGATGAACAAGATTGCAGTAAGACTGTGTTGTTCCTAGGTAAGTGTTTCTATCCGCAACATTTGAGCAAGATCATAGAATGATTAAGGTTGGAAAATACCTCTAAGATCATCAAGTCCAACCATCAACCCAGCACCACCATGCCTGCTAAACTATGTCGTGAAGTGCCATATCTATATGTTTTTTCTACACCTCCAGGGATGGTGACTCCTCCGTTTCCCTGGGCAGCCTGTTCCAATGCCTGACCACTCTTTCAGTAAAGAAATGTTTCCTAATATCCAATCTAAACCTCCCCTGTCCTAATTTGAGGTGTGGAAGATAACTTCCTGATGCAGCTGGTAAGTGAGCCTACCAGGGGAGGTACCTTGCTTGACCTACTGTTTACAAACAGAGAAGGGCTGGTGGGGGATGTGGTGGTCGGAGGCTGTCTTGGGCTTAGCAACCATGAAATGATAGATTTCTTGATTCTTGGTGAAGTAAAGAGGCAGGTCAGCGAAATCACTGCCATGGAGTTTTGGAGGGCAGACTTTGGCCTGTTCAGGATGCTGGTTGAGAGACAAGAAGCTGGTGTCCAGCCTGTGCAAACCAGAACATGTGTAGCTGAATGAGAAGAAATGAGGAAAGAAAAAGACAAGAAATGTGTTTAGTTTTCCTGTTCTGATGTAGTGTTTCTAATCCCTAGTGGCCCAGTTCATGCAAAATCATAATAATCTAATCCCCGGAGATCTTGCATAAACCTTTAGTAACTTCAGCATCTATGAGGAAGTTCAGAGGTCACCGTACCAGTGAAGTGCCTTTTCATACAACTGAAAACCAGGTCTTGGCAATATCTTTCTCCCTTTCTGGCGGATGGGTAGCATCGCAGCCACCTTTGCGAATCTTGTCGTTACCCTTGCAACACAACTGTAGGGCTTCCCCTGCTGTAAACTGGACTCCTGGGGGTAGCGCTAATCCTTTTCAGCATTTATCCCAGAAAGGAGGACAGACAAAGGCATGGACCCAGTATTTGTGAATCTGTGTGTGACAGGCAACTAGCTTAAGGGCGAAGTAATGCATACAGCACATAAAAACTTCGTATGCTACATGGTGATAAAAAATATAAGGAATTTAGCTTCTTGCGGCTTAATACTTGGATAGGGTTAGAGCTGGCCATTTGTGGCTTTCTCATTTGATGGTCTGGAACAAGCAAATTTTGAAATAAAAGATGCAGAGAACTGAGACTGCAGTGTTTTTAATCATGCTATATGGTGGAGTAGTTATCACCATTTCACAACAAACCTGGAAGTTAAGCATATCTAATTATGTGACATAGGGCTCATGTTTATACTGCTTTTAGGCCTACTTTGACTTCGTTGCTTACCCTCATATAATACTGATACTCACATCAGAGGCTGCGTGATACTGTCTACCAAGTGAAGCAGGAAGTGGAAAATATGCTTTTATTCAGAAATATTTCTAAAGTCTATTAAACTGGTCGGAGAAATATTTGGAGCCTGCACTGTGGTGTGTTGACACAACCATGCTGAAAGTCTTTTTATAGGCTTAATCTAAATAACACGCTGATTTGTAGATTTGTAGTCAGTCCAAACAATCAACCAATGTATCTTCAATTTTTCACTTGATCAGTAAATGTTGAAGACAAGTGGGTTGTTTTTGAAATGAAGATATGTTGGAGGCAGGAGTGAATGATGCTTTAAAACTTCAAAGCTTGTTCTTCTGGCTGGACGATCTGACCAGTGCCAGACAACTGTCTGGCTCACATGTAGGGAGGAAAGCAGGTATTTTGTGCCATCATAACTTGTATTGCATTCTTTTGGGTGTGCTTTGCAACTCTGAGGATTGTGTAAATTCAGAAGTGGGGTGTGCAAACTGAGCTGGAGGCTCAAGTTTGTGCGACTGCTCTGTCAGCTGTAATCCATACACTGTATGAAAAAGTAATATTCTGTCCAGCATAGTAATTTGTAGTGATAACATGATTGCATAATTATAAATTTTTATATCTATATTAGTAAAGTATGTTTCATCTTATACATGTATTTTTATATATAGAGAAGGAAATCTTTGATTTGTTTGTTTGTTTGTTTTAAATCTCTATAAAACAAACTAAAGCACAGGAAGTTCCGTCTGAATATGAGGAAGAACTTCTTCCCTCTGAGGGTGATGGAGCACTGGAACAGGCTGCCCAGGGAGGTTGTGGAGTCTCCTTCTCTGGAGATGTTCAAGACCCGCCTGGACAAGGTCCTC
>Ga0065711_1007382_pt1 | contig 19645 bp, 26 predicted proteins | sample Hoacrofraction12_FD_59098 | JGI IMG/M metagenome (GOLD analysis project Ga0065711, IMG submission 59098) | Hoatzin crop microbial communities from Cojedes, Venezuela - Epithelial fraction 12 v2 (version 2) | ecosystem: Host-associated > Birds > Digestive system > Esophagus > Crop | place... | reverse complement strand
GGGCGGTGTTCAGGCGGGGCTCTTCCCGGAGGAGGGGGCCGGGGACCACCCCCAGCAGCGCCCGGGGGTTCCCCCTCGCCCCCCGGGAGGGTTGTGGAGAGGGGGAGCCCGGCCGCGACCCTCGGTAACGCGGCTGCATCCCGGGTGATGAGGGCAGCCCCCGAAACTGCAGCTGGGGGGGGGGACGGACCCCGGGGCACGGCTGTGCGGGTCCTCCCCGCACCCCCCCGAGTGTGACCCATGCCAGGCTCACCTCCATTTCCTTGCAGGTGGCTGCGAACCCCCCCCGAGCAGCGATGGACCCCCCCCAGGCAGCCATGGACCCCCATCGAGCAGCAATGCATCCCCCCAAAGCAGCCATGGACCCCCCTCGAGCAGCCATGGACCCCCCCCAGGCAGCCATGGACCCCCCCTGCCTGCCCTGGCTGCAGCACTTCGACCAGCCGTGCCGCCTCCTGCTCCACGCGCTCGCCTCTGGCCCCTCCGGCACGCTGGCCGCCCTCCGCATGCTGCAGCGGGTGCAGCCCCGCGGGGCCCCGGGGCCGGCGTTTCCCTGGCCGAGCTTCGCCGCAGCCCTGTGCGCCGAGGAGCCCACGCTGGAGGGGCCGGCGGGGGCCGTGGCCGGGTGAGTCGGCCGCGTTTCCAGAATCCCGTGTTTTGCGGGAGGTTCGGCACGTCCAGTGCCCTGTTGTACCGTGCATCTTCCTCCTGTACCCCGGTGCCATGGTCTGAGCGTGAAGTCGGGGTTATAGTGGGGATCCGCCAGTCTCCCAGCTCGTCTGTAGAAGCTGTGAAGGCGTTGCTGCCTCCTCTCGCTTCCTACCCCACCCCAGTGCCATGGTCTGAGTGTGAAGTCAGGTCCTGGCTGGGATCCAGCAGTCTCCCAGCTCATCTACAGAAGCTGGCGAAGGCGTCGCTGCCGCCGCTCGCTTCCCAATCCCGTTGGACCCCTCTCTGCGGGGCAGGCTGGCGGTGAGGGCTCGGGGCTTTGCTCTGATGCGTCACCTCTCCTTTTGCTCCCCTTTTTCCAGCAAGCCACGGCTGCTGCTGCTCCCCGTCGTCTGCCAGAGGAACCTCCTCTCCCTGCTCCTCGCGGTGCGAGCCGTGGTGCCGGGAGGATGCCTCGGCCGGCTGCTCCGGGCCCTGGAGCGGGATTCCCACCTGGATCCCTGGGTGCGGGCGCTGGGGGATCTGCTCCAGCAGGGACTGGGGGGAGAGGAGCGCTCCCCGCCTCCCGCTGCCCTGTCGTCTGCGTGCCAGCAGCAGCTTGGGAGCCTGTGCCGGAAAATTGCCCCGAACAAACCAGAGGGGCGAAGAAAACTGAACTGGAGCTTCGGCAAGCAGCCTGGTGCCGCCGGGGACGCGGCTGATGCCACGCTGCAAGGTGGGAAGCGCAAGAAGGAGTCGGAGGAGAGCGTGGAGTTGGACGAGGAGCGAGAGGGGAAGAGGTTGCTGCTGGAGGAGGCGGCGTTTGCCCCTGCGGGAACCCAGGAGGGGGGGAATGCGGCGGAGGTGGAAAAGGAGGTGCCTTCGGGGGACAAATCTGTGCAGAGTCCGGATGGGGCAGCTCTGGAAAGCTCCCAGCAGGACGTGCCTGGGGACCCAAGGAAGATTTCCCAGGCGGAGCTGCCGGCGGAGGTCCAGTCCTTTCTCCAGGTACCGGGCAGGGATTGCTTTCCCCTTCCAGCCAGTAAGCTTTTCCAGCCTGATTTCTGTTCCTTCACCTCATTTTCTGCAGGTGCATGGACCGAGGCTGAAAATGCTGCTCCTGCAGGAGTCCGACGTAAGTGGTTGCTTCTGCCTAATCCTGGAGCTGATGGGCTGAGTGGGCTCACTCCAGGGCCTCCAGAAGGGGTGGGAGAGACGATGGGCGACTCGGGGATTGCTAGAGGAGGATGAAAATCCCCGCTGTCACCTCCTCTGGTCTCGGGTACCAATACCTGCCGCCGCCTGGCAGGGATCTGCTGCAGGCTGGGCAGCTTGCGGGCTCCGTGCTGCCCGAAGCGGGGGGGGTGGGAGGGAAGAGAAAAGCCCCGGCGCCGTATTTTGTGGGGTGGTTTATCCTGGTGTGTTCCTCAAGGACTGCGTTTCCCCCCAGCACTCGGAGCCGAGCATCCCGCCCGAGCTGCGTGTCCTGAACAACTGCTCTCCCAGCCAGGTCAGCCTCGGCATCCTTGCTGCAGCCCCCCGGTGCCACCCGGGGCCTGCCGCTGTCCCTAATGTCCCTGTCCCCTCCGGTGTCCCTAGCTCGGGGGGCTGTGCTCCTTCCTCCAGCTCTCCACATGCCCGGAGCAGCTCCTGGTGCGTTTCTGCTGCTGGCTGCTGGCTCTCAGCCCCGACCTCAGCTACACCGGCGCGGCCGTCCTGGCAGAGCAGCTCTTCCTCGGGCGAGTAAGTGTGGGAGCAGAGTTTTCCTGCACCCCCTTTCCCTCTCTGCCGTCCCCATCTCTTGCCTCTTGTGTCCATAGGTCCTGTCCCTCACCCAGCCACCCTCCCGCCATCTCATGGCTGCCCTCGCTTCGTTTTGCTCCAAGTATTCCCAGCCCTTCTGTCGAGTCCTGGTGGCTGCGGTCCTGCGGGAGCCGGGCGAAGGTGCGGCGGGCACGGCTGCTGCTGGGAGCAGCGGAGAGAGCTGGAGAAGGGGCTGTGGGCTGCATCCAGCGGGGAGGGAAGGTCCCAGCTGCAGAGTGCTGTCTGCTGGGACGCGTTTATTATCCAGAACGTGTGTTAGGAACCATGGAGGGATGGTGCTGGTTTTATCTGGGCAGGTGAACGCTTGGGAGTTGGGATGGGAGATGGGTTTACAGGTGCCTGAGATGGAGAGGGAGGGGGGGACAGGCTGTTTTCCAGCATCAGCCCTGCCGAAGGACAGCTGCCATGGACTAGAGAGGTCCTGACATCTCCTAATGCTGGGGCCAAAACTGTCCCAGGGTGGCTCTGCTGGCTCGTGAGGAGGGTCCTGCGTGGATCCCTGCCACGGCAGCAGCACCTTTTCCTAGGGACCGGTGTGAGTTAAGCCCTTGCGGCAGACGGGCGATGGCAGCTGGATTATCCTGAACAGTGGGCAGGAGGCACAGCGTGGTTTTTGGGTGTCCTGAGTGGGATGTACCCCTGTGTGAAGGGGTGCCAGGAAGGCTCAGGCACATCCCCGTGGATTTGGCAGCCTCTGGAGGTTCTTCTCCCTTCTCCTTTGCCCTCACAGGTGCTGAGCAGACCAAGCTGGTGTGCGAGCTCGTGGAGGAGTGCCTGGAGCCAGACTGCATGCAGCTGGTGCTGAGGTAAGAGATGACACGGGGCCAACAGCTCTGCCCTCGTGGCTGCCCCAGTGAGTCCGGCGGGCTCCGGCTGCTCAGGAGCACCGGCGAGGCCGTGTGAGCATCGCCTCTCCCCTTCACCGTCCTTTACAGCCAAGTCCTGGAGGTGCCTCTGTCGGAGAAGCTCCTGCCGGTGGTGCAGGCTGTGCTGGGGCGGCAGGTAAGGGGACCCCCCCTTGTCCCCCCCCCTGGCTTTCCTTGCCAGCTCTGGCACTGCCGGACCACAGAGCAGCTCTCCTCCCTGCTCGTGGCTCTCTTCCAGGAGGTGCTGCCCCCCGAGCTCTTCGATCTCCTGGTCCTGACGCTGTGCCGGCACGCCCCAGCCTTTGCCGCGTCGCTGAGTTACGCCAAGCTGCTGACGGCCGTGCTCACCATGTACCAAAGCCAGGTAAGAGCAGGCCTGGGTCCTGCGGACGAGCCTGAGAGCTGGCAGCCGGGCTGCAGCTGGCCCAGGGCCCCGAGCATCTTGCTCGTCTCCATCTCAGGTCACCCCAGCCCACCGGAGCCGGCTGGCTGCCGCTCTGGAGCGGAGCAACGCGGCTCTGAAGAAATCGCTGCAGGCTGTGCTGGAAGGAGCCAGGTGAGATGGATGCTGCGCCCGCCGGGCTGGGCTGGGGTGTCTCCCGTGGGGGACGACGGCCGCCTCTGCCCTCCTGGTCTGCCAGAAGCCATGGCAGCAAGCCCTGGGCAGGTTTCCCTCTTCTTGATTTCTCTCTTCTTTCTCCCAGGTGAGCGCCGAAGGGAACGGCGAGGCGATGGCTTCCTTGGGCGGCAGATGTGTGCTGCCCAGTCCCTCGCTGGGGTTCAGTGCCAGCGTGATGGAGACCCAGCGAGCGTGGGCTGCGACATGCGGAGCGCCCACGCCTCTGCCCTCCGCCTTGCAGTGACGGCTTGGGCTCAGCCGAACTGGTTTGAGGTGGGCTATCGCTGGGTGACACCACCCCAGCCCCACGCATGCCCCGAAACTTGAAGATGAGGGTTTTCTTGGTTAAAAAATGAACGTGTTTTCAGTCATCTGTGTCTGGTCTGTCTCTGGGCTGCCTCGGAGCCCGCTGCCATGCTCAAGGTGGCACCTCCCACCCTGCCATGCTGAAGATGATGTCTCCAAGATGGCAGCCAAGGAGGAGCTGTGGAGGGGCCGGGCTGCGGGAGGTCTCAGGGTGGTGGCCCTGTTTGGTGTCTCCCTCTCCATCCCCTCTCCCAAGCTCTGTTGGTGCAGGCACCACGAAGCGAGCGGTTGTCCTACGTGGGCACTGGGCCCATGGGTGGGAGGGGTGGCCGGGCTGAGCATTGCCTCCAGGGCGGTAGTTGCGTAAAGGTGACCCTTTTGGAGATGGCTTGTGCCCAAAATGTGGCTTTTCTTAATCAGGAAAACAAAAAAATCCATTATTTTGCATTATTGATGGAGTCACGTTGGCACACAAGTGCTTGAAGAACGCCTGAAGGTGGGCTGCAGCGATCCTGGGCCCCAGCCGGCTGCCGTTTCCCCTCGGAGAGGGGACATTGCCTGCTTGCCCTGTACGCTCCCTTATAAAAAGAGTTTTTCATCCGGCAGGTCCCCACGTTACCCGGCCGGGCACGAGCAGCTGAAGAAGCAGCAGAAGCCCTTCTCTGCTTTCAGGTCCCCTTTGGCTTGATGGGTGATGGCTCCTGCCCCGCCCCAACATCTCTGATAACTTGTACATCCACAGGGCTTGACTGGCCATCCATGTGTCTCATCAGGCTGGTTTGAAGGTGGCCCTACTTGTTTTAATCCGCTTAGATCCGCTTTCTGTTAAAAAATGCAGTGTTTCCTATGTGTGCCCCAGTTTTGTTTCTCACAGCCGAGACGTACGATGCCTTTCCAGCGTCAGCCCTCGGTGAAGCAGGTTGCTCTTCCTGGCTCCAGGTCTGCGCAAAGCTGGCAAACCTCCCTCTACCCATCTGCTCCAAACCCTCCAGATTTCAAGTGTTTTTGTAGCATTCTGATGGCCCAGGGCAAGCAATACACGATGGTGGAGTTCACAGGTCCTTAGTGCTAAATGCCCTGAAGATATCACCTGAAGCAAGGTGTAAACTGATTTGAGGCTGTTTGAAGGTGGTAGTTCTGGACTAGGATTAATTGGCCATGGTGATTTTATCTCCACTCCACAGGAGCCAATGCACTAGTGGGAGGTTTATGTGCAGGTCAGGCTCTCTCTCCGCCAGCTGAGCTGATTTCTGGGTGATGCAGCGGTGATCTGCTGGGTTCTTTATCTGGTCTGCTGGGATTTCCAAATCTCAGGATGCAGGAGAGTGGGGTTTGGATGAAGAACTGGTAAACTTGAATTTTCTTCTTTAAATCTGCCTTTTTTTTCTTTTTTTCCCCTGTTTGGCCAGGGCCTACAAGGGACCCTGCTGCATGTGTCACGTTTCTGGTTTTCAGTGTGGCAATGGTGACACTTCACAGTGCAAGGTATTTAGTGATGCACTAATAAAAAGTGTTTCTATAGTGTGACTGTTTCCAAATTTCTATTCTGTATCCTTGAAAAACACCCACTGGAAATCTCATCTGGGCACCTGCTCGTCAGAGGACTGGAAAGATAAGGATGGGAGAGAGTGGATGGACTCTGAGGGAGGTAGCACTAGAGTTTTAATGGGGGTTTTGAAGCATTGCGTACTTCAGGAACTATTTAAAAATTCATAAACATTTAAATCTACAAGGGGAGAAGAGGGATTAAAACATGGGTGTGACGTGTTACTGCTTTGAGCTTGCTCATTAATGTTTAGACCCAGCCAGAGGAATGAAACTCTGAAGCATTAAGTGATGCTCTCAACGCTGAGAGCACGGATTGCTTTATAGCAAGAATCTCTTAAGCTATTTTAGATGACGGTGGACTGATGAGGCTTCAAAGGCCATGTTAGCTGGAGGAAAGAAACATCCAGGGAGCCAGATTGTTGATGTATGTGCATACCAGCGAGTTAGTGGCGGAGTATATTGAAGCTATTGTAGGGCTGCCCAAAATATGACATAAATAGAAATTGTGCCCTGATCACCAATGTCTGAGCCTGCTCTTCTGGCTTTATTAGGTAGCAGGCTGTGGTCTTTGCAGTTTCCCTGCAAACTTCTACCAAGTGACCTCGGTGTCCTTGTCCCCAGTGCTCTGGTTTTTGGTCACATGAAGATGACCGGGGACAAACTCCTCTCCAAAATTCACCTCATTGTCAGCTTGCTGGTGTCCTTGCTGAAGAAGAACTGGGAGAACGCGTGTGCTGTGGATATCTAGAGCACCGTGGGGAAGCCCCGGCGCCTCTATGGACTGGGCAGCAATAAATGGTTTGAAATCTCCTGGCTGCGGCGTGCCCCTCCTCCCTGATGGGTGTTTGGTTTTGTAACTGCTTACTGGTTTCTTTAGGCAACGGTCTCATTTTGACAGGCTGTTCTTGGCTGCTACGTGCCGTATGCAGCTTGCACTTCCAGCTCAGCTGGAGATACTGGGAGCTGCGTTTTGGGCCAGCCTACGTGGTTTTTGCAAGAAGCAGTGGTGAAGCAGGGCTCGGCTTTGCAAACTGCAAGGGGGGGTTCCCGTTCTGCTGGGAAGCATTACGCTGGCTTCTGGAAAGAGACTGCTTAGGCCTGGCTTTTCTCTTGGCTGCAGCTTGTCGTGTACTGTGGATTCCCCTGGGGTGTGAGTGCAAGATAACAGTCGTGTTGGGAGGATTGAAATGAACCCTGGAGCCACTAGACATGCTGGTGGAAGGCTGCTTGTTCATGTGGTGGTTGGCAGCACCTGGACAGAAGGCTTTAGTTTTCACTCCTCTTGACCCTCTCGAGAGCTTTAAAATCCAGGCTGAACAGTGCAAAGAGGTGGACGTGCCATAAAACATCGGTCAGGTTTTATAGTTCCGCAGAAGTTTATCCAGGAACAGAGGGAGAACCAGGGCTGGGTTTGTCCTTGTCCTGATTTATGAGCAGTGTAGGTGAAGTGGAAGGTCTGAAGTTTTGTTCTGGACGTTTCCTAGGCTGTGTGTAGAAGGCAGCATATAATTTTCAGCCAATTTACTTGGGATATTTGACAGTAGTTCCTTATCTGCTTCCTCTTCTGTTTGTAGTGATTTATGTCCTTTGTGGTACAGAGGGGAACTCCCCTTTTGGCCAAATTTTAAAAAAGGAAATTAGTATTATGCAATTGCACGGGTTATGTGTCCACTCTGCTGCCTGCTCATCCTCCCACAGTGATTTCTGAACCTGTTTCATGATGAGATGCTCTCTCCCCTCCCCAAGTGGCGACTTGGTGCCAGGATCAGACAGCCCAGAACCTCCTTCGGACAGGAAGAGGCATGGGAATGCTGCACCCATGGGCGCTGAACACCCAATGTCAGAGCTGCGCAGGAGCCAGACCGCCTTGGGGCACGAAACCCCTTGTTGGAAAGGGCTGAAACTCAGCTGCTTTCCCGAAAGTGGTCGGTATCCATCCCCTGAGGGGCTGCCCCTTTCCAGAGGGACCTGCACCCATGCCCAGGTAGCTGCCGTGTCCCCTCCTGCAGCAACGCTGCGAGCTGATAAAATCACCCGGCTTCACCCTGGAGGTAACTGGGTCTCACTAACAACCTGTTAATCGCACACACCTCATCCCCAACACGCTGATGCAGTTTGCATTGAAATCTGGTGGCTGTGACACCCAGACGTGAGACTGAAGCCTCAGCAGTCGTCTTTTTTTTCAACCTGGAATTTGAAACTGAACCAAAAGCAGCAAAAACCCCTCTTTCTCATCTGCTTTTTTTTTGTCAACAGCCTTTTAATCGCAATGAGCGAATCGTGTTCTCCCTTGGGCAGTCTGGTGGCTGCCAGGTCCATGTCAGCTGGGAGCTGGGGCCACGCAGAGATGGAGTTGCTGGAGGGCTGGGGTGCTGCTTCACGCTTGGGCCCCCTGCGCAGACCCATTAAATCACGTCTGCCGCATCAGCAGCCGGTGTCGGTCTGAGCAGCTTTCCTCTGAGAAGCGGCTAATCCAGACGACCGCGGTCTCTGCGAGCTGAGCTGCGAGTTCAGCTCGGCGCCAGGAGGAGCCCCGGGAAGACGCCGTCGCAGTAGGGCTGCCGCAGGTGGGACCTCGCGGGAAGGAGACGCAAGGGGCAAAGTCAGAGCCCACAGCAGCTTGCTGCCACTCGCCTCTCTGGGCTGGAGATGTCCCAGCAGGGTCTTGTTCGTCCCCGCTGAACAGGTCTGTGCATGGGGAGCTGGGCTGCTTTTGCTTCTTTGAGGCCCTCCGATACCTAGATTGCAATCACGATGCTCCCAGGTTAAAAATAAGAGTCCAGAAAAATCCCTAGGTGCTTTTAGGAAGTGCTTTAGGAGGCTCTTGGGATGGGATGGTTTGCACAGAGGGGCAGTGCCTCTCACTGAACTCTTCAGCACGCGTGTGTGGGAGGGAGCGGAGCAGTTTTTGAGCAGAAAAGCGTTTTTCTGGTGTGGGGAACCAACCCGATGGTGTCCTTAGGTCTATGTCCCCCACAGAGCAGCTCGCTGCAGCCGTGGACCTGCCAGGACACCAGAGCAGAGGCTACAGAGCTTGATCTGCTGCCTGCCCGGTGCTGGGCTGCTGCTCTCGGGGAGGGAGCAGGCTTTCTGTGGGGATGGGGACGGTGGGACCAGGCAGTGTTGATGGCAAAGCACTGGTGTGTGCAGAGGTGTCTGTCCTCCATCCCTCTGGTTTTGTACTCTCTGTCTGCTCAGCATCGTGCTTTGAAGTTGCTTTTATTTCCACACCCTGCTACAGGAGGCTTGGCTGGGGGCTGTGTTGAGGAGAGACCTTGTGCTTGGCTGGAGAAATCAGTCAGCAATAAAATACACAGTTTAGACCCGTGTGCCCGAGCAGATCCTGCAGGCCCTCGAGGAGGGGAACAACGCCGGGGCAGTGGGGCGCTGGGCTCCATCCCCAGAGGCTCAGCCCAAAGGAAGGGTCTTCCCCTCTGCTCGAGTCTCCCCTTGCTGAAACAGGGGGGCACCCGGAGGCAAATCAGCCCAGCGACAGGACTGGCAGCGCTAATGCAAACCTGACTTCACACCTGGAGAATCCATCTGCCTTTCGAGGTACCAGCCGGACAGCAGAGCTCGCTGAGCGGCTGGGAAAGCCCTGGGGGTAAGGGGCAGGGGGGAAGCTCTGCTGCTCAGGGGTGTCACTGCCGCACAGCTCCTGGGCTCGGCTGCCTGCGGACGGGCGAGCGTGGGTGTACCCACCCGCGGGACGGAGCCAGCTCTGCCGTCGCAAGCCCCGAGCATCCTCTGGCAGCTTGGGCCAGGCAACCTGCTCAGGCTGGGAAGCGTGTCTCGGCAAATCCTCCGCTGAAAAGAAGCACAAGTGGTCAGCCCTGTGCCTGGAAACTCTTGGAAGTGGACAGAAAAATTCGAGGACTGGAGAAGAGAGGAAATCTCAGGGGCGATATTTTTAAGGAAAGGCAGGACACGCAAGACTATAGGGGAGAGGGTGACGGTGCCAGTCTGCCTTTCAGCAAGTCCAGTATCTTCCTGGTGCTGGTGGTATGAATTTAGGATGTGTTAATTGTCATTAATTGGTGCTAATCATGCATACTACAGCTTGTGTTGCTAGGTGTGTGTGTCACAGGGAAGACAGCCTGGGAATTTGGGGCTATTCTTCCCCGAAGATAACTCAGGATTTCTCAGCAGCTCTGCTTTTGGGTCAGGTCTGAGCAGGAGGTGTTTGCCCCAGGAGGGGAAAACCCATCCCTGAAACTTCAAGGATGTTTGAAATCCTGACCTGCTGGGGACCGTTTTTATGGCCATTTCCAAAGCCTCATCCCACTCCTGCTTCAAAGCTGCAAATGGGCGCTCTCAGCACTCCCTGGACCCGAGGCCGCGTCCTGCACCCTCGACAGATGAGCATGGGGCTGGGAGGTGCCATTTGCTGGCTGACCTCTCGGGACTTAGGAGATTTGCAGACCCCAAGGACCTGCCTTGTTCCTCGTGGCACATCAGGGTCCCCGGGCATGGGGGGGGGCTAAGAGCGGCTGCCTGCCTGCAGCCTGGTCCTCTGCAGCGCTGAGCATCGAGTCTGACTCCGTGTAAGCTCATTAGGGGCAGAAAGCGGCTTTAGAGGATGGGATGGATTTCAGCAAAGGGGTCGGGCAGGGGAAGGGGCAGTGGGGGTGATGGCTGGGGGGAAAGTGGAGCTGCCGAGAGGGGCAGGAGGTGTGGGGGTCCCGGGCAGAGTGGCTTCCCTGCATCATCAAAGGTGATGTCGTAGGGACTCCTCATCAGCCATCTTGGTTTATCCTGCCTTCATGGGGGCACCCCCCACCTCGGTGGGTCCTGACTGCCACCACCCCACCCTGACCCTCCTGCCAGGGAGACGCTGAGGCTCAGGTCTGCTCCGCTCTGCAGCAGCTGGGCACGCAGGGAGCAGTCGTGGTCTCTCCCAGCTCAGCACGACAGCTCTCACCTCTAAGGAGTGGGTACAGGACTCACCCCGCACCGAGAGCAACCGTCTCCTCGCCACCTGCAAACCCCTCAGCCCGCCCCGGCCCCACGCAGGGAGCTCCCAGCCGCTCTTGTGCATCTCCTTTAAAGGCCTTCTCGCATAGAGCTCTTCCCTGGCAGCTCCTTCTGCTCCAGATGCGGTCGCTCTCCCCTCCCGGGAGACTCGGCCGCCGGCAGCTTGCACCGTGCAGGGTCCCAGCACCCCCGAACCCAGCGTCTGCGGGCTGTGCCACCGTCCCCTGACCCCCTCCCAGGTCTGCCGGGGACCCGACAGCGTCGAGTGCCGGGTCCGAGCTGGGTGGCCCCAGCATCTGCCTTCGGCTGCTTGAGACAAGTTCAGGCAGGTAACGACCCGGGGAGCGTTTGGTACAGTCGCCGAGCCAAGGGAAAGCGCTCAGTCTGGCTTCCCGGGGGGTTATTTGTGCCACGCTGGGCGAACCACGCTGCGTGCCTCCATATTTCCATCTGTAAAAGAAAGCTAAGGACGGAGCGTAGGGCTGGCTGAGCTGTAGTAAATCAGCAGGCTCTGCCGTGGCTGTCACAGAGCGAGTGCTTTGCGGCAGGAACCAGCCCTCGGGAAAACTCCGATGCTCGCTGATGTGATGAGTTTGCCCGATCCCTGGTGGCTGGGGGTTCCTGAGACCCTGGGCGGAGGTGCTGGGGACAGTTTCCAGTGTCTAGGCATGAAATGGGCTTGTTTTGAGAGATGCCAAGCGCTGCTGGCTTTTACACCTCTGTCTAGGGCAGAGTGGGCTCTGGGGATGGGTGATGGCCCCGCTCAGCACTGGTGTGAGACGGGTGATGGCCCCGCTCCGTGCCAGGGCGACTGAGTTTGGCCGAGGCTTTGCACAGGCACACGGGGCTTCAGCCAGTCCCTGCTTTCTGTCCCCTTGAATCTCTGCTGCATTCTGTGTCCCTGCCAAAAGAAAAAAGCTCCTCTGCCCCATAGCTGCATGTCCATGGGCGCATGGAGGAGACGTGTCCTGCGGGAGGGTCCCGTCTGCGCAGCGACTTTACCCTGGGCTGGGAGAGGGACTCTGTGGACTTTCTGCTGGCTTTCTCTGATTTTTAAACATTGCAAAACAGCTTAAATGAGGTATCCAAGTGCCTTTGGACTCAGGAATCTCTTATTTTTGTCTGTCTGGGAGCTGGCTGGGCAGGGGGATGCTCAAGGATCGGGCTGTCCCCTGCCCGGGGAGCAGCAGGTCGCTCCCCGCTCTGCACCGGGTGCTTGCACCAGTGGGTGGGTGCAGACTTACCTCTCCCCCACGGAGATGACCCGCATCGCGAGTCCCAGCGAGGATTGCCCTGTGGGAGGGTAACGGGGGTGTCGGGTGGCAAAGCCCACCCTCAGCGCTGCACAGAAATGGGGTTTGTAATAAATCCCTCATCGGCTCGCTCCGTGCCTGCCCGAATCCCAGCAGCATCCTCCTGAATTGCAGCGGGCCTCCCCACCTCTTTTCCCACAGATGCCTCCACGCTAAGCAGAGGAGCTTGGAGCTCCTGCTGGGTGAGAAAATGCTTTAAAAATATAACATTTAGAGGCGTTCTCCCATCTGCGCACAGCTAATATGTGTCTCTCATGATAGGTGTGCTGGTCCTGGAGCCTCCGCGCTTTGCAAATGAAGCCGCTGGCAGGGACCCCGCTGGGAGAGGGGGAAGAGGAGGTGCAGGGACTCAGCCAGGGACGCCGACGCCGGCAGCGGCAGAGGACGAGCTGCCGCCCCAGCCCCTCGCCTCGGAGGTAGGTGCACGAGGGGCTCACGCCGCAGCTCTCGGGGTGCTGGTGAGGATGGGACGGGGATGGCAAGGGGGGACGCTGGCTGGAGCACCCCCCTGCTCGGAGGTACCCAGCATCATTTCAGCCCAGCAGCTCCTTCCCCTGCAGCCGCTGCTCCCAGGGAATGATCCCCAGGCTTGCAAGGGGGAGAGGGAAAAACCCGGCTGTAGCCCTTTGCAGAGCCAGGAGCAAAGTTTGGGGGTTCAAACCCTTTCCCAGCTGGGTGCCGAGCTCCAGCACGATGCCGCATAGGGCTGGTTGCTCACACAGCTGACTTGCCATCCCCGGTGTGCTCCAGCATCCCTGCATCCAGCGAGCTGCTATGGAGCTGCCAGCCTTCCTTGCACCCAGGACAGGGTTTTGGGGTGGTGAGGCCATCCCTGGTGCAGTTTTGGGGGGGCGGGAGCATGTGCCAAGGCCTGCCATCCCCGTGGTGGTGACGTGAGATGGCACGTGGGCTCTGCCGGCGGCCGGGTTTGTTGTGGTGCCTGCGAAGAGGCCAGCTCGCAGCGAGGTCCGCTTGGCAGGGAGAAAAAAAACCACATAATAATGTGCTGAGGAGAAGCGCGGCCGTGGGCCGGTGACTCATTGCTGGCTGGAAACGGCTTCGTCGGGCTCCTCGGTGGCGGCTCTGCGGCGGCCGAGGGAGCGGAGGGGGCTGCTGTGCCGGTGCCAGGGCGAGCGGGGACCGGGACGGAGCAGGCTGCAGAGGATGCTCGGAGAGGACCCAGGTCTGGAGCAGCGCCCCATCGAAGGGTGCCGTGGGGGCTGGAGGAGGGCGGAGGGGGTGGGATGCTGCCTCTGCTGCTGGAGTTTCTTTGGGGTTTACGCAGGCTTCTCTCCGCAGCGAGCAGCAGGCAGAGCTGGCCGGGCTCCCCACGTCTCCAGATGAAGGTGAGGGCAGCCCGCGGTGGGGATGGGGGCAAAGGGGTGGGTTCTGCAGCCGCGCTCCCTCCCAGAGCGGCATCGCGCGGGTGTCCCCTGCCCTGGCAGCGCCTGCCTGCAGCCCCACACCCCTTCCAGCCTGGGGACCCCGACACCGTCCCCTGCAGCTCCTCGTGCCTCACCAGCTCAGCCACCCACTGCACTGGACCCCTCGCCCTGGGCCAGCCTGGCTGCAGCTCCCTTAACCCCACAGGGGTATTTTGGGGGGCACCTGCCAGCCCGTGCCCCCCGGGAGCCTGCAGGCTGTAGAAATGCCAGTGGTGTTTTCGGGGGTGTCCCTTGGAGCGGCGTCAGGCTGGGGAGGGGACGCTGCCACCCAGCTCCCACCATGCTTTCTGTCCCCAGGGAGGATGAGCAGTCCCCAGGGGCACCCAGACGGGGTTTTGGCCGGCAGCGAGCAGAGCGTGGAGCACGTTGGCGAGGTGAGAGGGAGGGGAGGGCGACAGGTTGGGGGTCCCTTCCCTCCCAGGCCCCTCGGGCTCGGCTGGACCCCAGCTGCTTGGTGTTGCTCTTTCCAGGATGAGTCCCACGCCAGGGAAGGTTTTGCTCCAGCAGTGTCCTTGTGCCCCCAGGTGCCAGGCACGGACGGGCAGGAGCTGGCTGTGCCCACCAGGGACGGTGACAGGACCGAGGAAGGTGGGTGAGTCCCCATCCCACATCCCAGCTGCGTGCCCGTAGGGGAAGGCTCCAAGTTGCCGGGGACGAGCACGGGAACAGCGTGGCCTGATGGGGTTTGCTGCGTTGGTGGGGACACGGGGAAGGGGGGACCCGAAGCCCCACTATGCTGGGGGAAGGAATGGGATGGTCCCATTCCACGGGCACCCGCTCCCTGCCAGGACAGGAGGGCAGAGGGAGGAGGAACGGCCAAGGAAAAGCCTTTCTGTGTGGTGTCTCCCACGGCATCCCTGCAGATGGAGAAACCCCGGAGGAGCCGCTGCTGAGTTTCCCCAGCGAGCTCCCGGTGCTGGAGAGACTAGGCTTGCACAGGTAGGAGCAGCGAGCACCCGCGTACCTCTGGGGACTGCGGGACAGGGGGGTCCCAGGGCACCGCGTGGTCCAGGGATGGGGCTTTCCTCCTTCTGCACTGCACAAGAGCCCCTCTCTAGGCGAGGGGGACTTCAGGGGACCCCATGGTGCCTCCACCCCTGGCAGCACTTCTCTTTCTGCAGGGTGGCTTTGACGGAGCAGGATGTGGAGGTGAGGGCTGCCGGGGGCCACGGGAGGGCTGGGGAAGGGGAACAGAGGGACGGACGCTTTGCTGGCTCACCTTGCCGGGGCTGTGCCCTGCTCCTGGCCACCCTCCAGGCACCGCAGTCCCCTGGCAGCCACCTTACAAATCCTTTTGCCGGTGGTACTGTTGGCATTCGGAGGCAGCTGCGTTTCCACGGCNAGATGAGNCNNTCCTTATGCGCTCGGCAATCCCACAAAGTGCTCTGCAGCTCGCCAGGAGCACCCTTAGCCGGGGAGGTGGTGGAAGCCGCGCTAATAAAAATAATTTTCCTGCGAGTGCCAGGGCTGAGTCAGGCTCTGCTGTCAGCCGGGACCTGCAGCGAGCGCTGGCGTCTGCCCGGCGAGTGCTTTTGCCAGGAGGGCTCGGGATTTCCACGTGTTGTTGCCTGCCTGGGGGATGTGTCTCGGTTGGGCTGGCATCGCAAGGGGACCGTCCCCAGCATGCAGCAGCCTGATGGGTGCTGGGGTGAGGCAAGTGCTGGTTATCCTTAGCACTGCCCTGCTTGGTGGCATGCCAGGGGGTCTGTCTGTGCCTTGGGGATGGCAGTGGATGGCCCTGCTGCCTTCCCCTTCACCCTGTGTCCCACCTCTCACCCTCCCACCCCTCAGGCAGCCTTCGCCCACCTCGCCCTGGCTTTTCGCTGCGACGTGTTCACCCTGCGGCAACGGGTGCAAGTGGAGAAACGGGCACGGGACACAGCGGAAGAAAACATCCAGGAGGAGCTGGGGCAGTGCCGGGCTGCTCTGGAGGTTGGTGGGCACCGGGCCAGGGGGCTGGCATCTCTTGGGGACATCCAGCCCGGGGATGGTTTGGACAACTCAAAGTCCCAGCTCCAGCAGCTCCATCCTCTCCCTCCACAGAGGCTGGGCCCATCCTGCGCTGACGCGGGCTGCAAGGAGACACTGGAGCAGCTTCAGCGTAGCCTGGCTGTGCTGGCAGCCGCCGTTGAGCGGGCGACCAGCGCCGCAGAGAAGCTGGGGGCTGTACATCAGGTCTGCGCATCGCCTGGGATGCCCTGCTGGAGCTGGGAGCGAAGGAGGGGGCTTCTGGGCTTGGGGACCTGTCCCTGGGCTTGCTGGGCTTTGTTCCTCCTCCTCCCGGTGCTGGCGGTGACCTCGTGTTTGCACGTACCGGGGTGCAAGGGATCTGCCTGCCCTTGGGAGACCTGGGCGGAGGCACCATGGGATGCACAGCGAGGGGCTGGCAGGGACCTGGGTCCTTGGGGACCAGGAGGTGGGGACCCTGATCCCCATCCCTCCCGCAGGAGGCCCGGATGAGCCGAGCAGTGGAGGTGATGGTCCAGCACGTGGAGAACCTGAAGCGGCACCACATGCGGGAGCACGCGGAGCTGGAGGAGATGAAGCGCCTGATCCAGCAAAACTCCCGCAACCGGCAGCTGGCGGAGACCCAGGGTGAGGTGGGCTCTGCCGCCGGCGTGGGGTCTGCGTGCGGCGACCCTGCGGGGTTTGGTCCTAAACCCCTCTGGGGGGGTCAGCATGACCCCGAACTGCAGAGCCAGAGGGTTGTGCGAGCTGGGGACCGGGGTGCGGGTGACAGCTGGGACCCGATGACAAACGCGAGGGGCCGGCGTGACGGCAGACGCAGCGTGGGAGCAGGCGCTGGTGGCCGGAGAGCCATCGTCCCGCGGGGAATTCGGCGCAGGGGGGGCACACAAAGGACGCTCTGTCCCTGGACGCCAAAGCCCACGCACGCCATTGCCACGCGTGCAAGCAAAGTCCCCCCGGCCGCGGCACCCCTGGGACAGCTCTCGATGGGAGGGAGCTTTGCAACCGTCTGCGCATCGGCCTCGTCCTGATTTTTGGGGGTGCTGTAAGGCTGCTTCTCTTTGCTCCCAGATGACACGGAGCCACGGCTGAGACCTCACCCGCTGGTGCGAAGCTTCCAGCAGGTAACTGGTCCCAGTTCAGTGGCCCCAGAGCCACCACCTCCCCGTGTCCTGCCGCTCTCCCTCGCACGGCGGTCCCCACGCACCCACTCATCCTTGGGCAATGCCACTCCTGCCAGCTGCTTGCTAGAAATTCCAGGGATCAGGCAAAATGTAAGGATGGCCTTGGGGGGCTGCGGGGAGCATCGCCTTCCTCCTCCTCGTCTGTGCCGTGGGGAGACAGGGTGCCTGGGGCTGGGGAGACAGGGTGACCGGGGCTGGGGAGACAGGGTGCCCGGGGCTGGGGGCTGCTTGCCCAGGAGATCTCAGGCAGGTCCCTCTGCCTTGCAGGGTCGTAGCACAAGAGCCGCAGGCTTGGCTGTTCCCTAGCCCCAGCTCGAATTCGGGACTGATTCCCCTACAGCTCGAGAGGTAGGGGAGCGCTCGGGGAGGGGGTTAGGCAGCCTCGCCGGCACGGCGTGAAGCAGTAAGGACAGGCACAAACCTCCTGGCTTTGACCTTCGCTCATCTCACCAGCTCTCTGGCCGGTGGGATGCTGGCAGCATCCCTTCTCCTCCGCCTTGGTGTCCCTTGCCTGTGCTGGGGAGGTGACGGGGAAGGAGGGGATGGGGAGCACGGGGAGGCAGCCAGTGCAGGGCTCACCCCCAGCCCCTCCATTTCAGGGGTCTGCCCGCCGCAGAGTCAGCATCGCCGTCATCCCCAAGCAGCTCTTGGTAAGGACAGGCGCAGGGGGGACGGGCAGGAGCTGTGCCCCGCTGTCGGACGTGGGTCCCCGGGCTCGGTGCGACCCGGGGTCTGGGTCTCCACTGATGCTCCCACCTTTGGTGCCCAGCCAGGTGCCAGCCCGGACAGCCGAGCAGCCCAGGCCAGCGAGCTGGAGAGGGAGGGGACCCAGCGCCGGCCCAGCACCCAGAGGTAACCGCGCCGGGTGGCGAGGAGGCCATGGCACCGGCTGCGAGCTGGCCTGGGGGGGGATGGCACAGCACCCTGTCTTCCCCCTGCCCAGGAGCGAGCTGGAGCCGCAGGGCCAGAGCGGTGCCGTGACCGGGGAGCCGGCGGCCAAGGCGGATGGCCGAGGCTCAAGTGGAGGGGACGAGGAGCCGGAGCAGCTTGGGCTGATGTGAGCAGCACCCTGCGTGTGCCCAGCATTCCCCCTGCGGCTGCCGGTCTCATGTGGGAAATGGGTTGGGGGATTTGGCGATGGAAGGCTGGGATGTTGGTGGGTTGCCTCAGCTTGACCCTGCTCTGCCTCAGTTTCCCCCATGCACTGCAGGTGCCCTCCCCGGGCTTGTTTCATTTGGGTTTGTAGAAGGGCCAGTGAGGTTTGGGATGGTGTTAAACACCTTCCTCATCCCCAGCTGGGGTGGGGGAGGGATCTACTCTCCCCCCTGGATGACGAGTGTCCCCGGTCACCTTCTCCCCAGGTCCAAAGGGTCCCCGGCAGAGCTGTGGCGGCCGTGGCTCTTCCTCCCGCAGCACTACTGGCTTTTCTTCTGGCTGCTTCTCCTCAGCATCGCCTTCCTCCTCCTCGTCCGCGTCCTGGAGCTGCAGCGGCTGCAGCCCGCGGCGTCGCCCAAGGCCTAGCCAGAGCAGGAAGGGGGAGGCAGCCGGGAGGCACCCGCTCCCCATTGATGCTGCTTCCCCGCACCGTAAAACACCTAGAATAATAAAATCGGAGGAAAAATGGGGGAATTTTAATGCTGCAGCAGGGAGGAACATCCTGTGCTAGGATCTGAGGTTCGGTTGGAGCCACCTTACAGGCGTGAAGGGCGCAGGGAGCCGCAGCAGCCCTCATCGATGCCGTGAGTTTGCCTGTTCTCATGGCACACCGAGGGGTGTGGGGATGTCCCCCCCCGCTGAGGACAGACACCGGGCTGGCAGCGGGTTTGCACCAGAGCCGTGTCCCACTGTGCTGGCCAGGCACCCTCCACCACCGCACGTCCTCGGTCCCTGCTGCCTGGCAGCTGTAATTAAGATCCGATGCTCGTTTGCTGCTGCCCGGGAGCCAAAGCCCGGTCTGGAAGGAGCGGGTCAGCGTTCAGACTTTCCCATGGCGTCACGAAGAGCTCACAAACGGAGCTCTTTCCAGCCGCTCCGGTACCTGGGAAAATCGCCTGGTTGGACGCAGACGCCCCGTTTCCGCGTCCGCCTNGGCCTCTCGCGGCCCCAAAACACGGGTGGGCGATCCCAGCACCTTTACCGGGGGCCCGGGGGCTCGAAAGAGCCCGGCCGAGCTGCAGGGGGGACCGTGGGAGGGGGCTCTGCACCAGGACCCCCAGGAAGATGCCCGAAGGAGGGATGGAGGTGCTGGGCTGGCTGGCCCCGCTCGCCATGGCCGCCGGCCATGCCGCGGGTGACTCACGGGCAGACGGCGGAACCCCCGCCCCGTACGCCAGCTCGCCCCGTGTCCCTGAGTCACCGTCCCCAGCTCCGTGGCAGGTTGTCCCCGCGCCTCGCCGGCCTGCGAGCCCCTTCGCCGTGACGCCTGCCTTGGTGTCACCGAGTGAGGACACCGGCACCCAAAGAACCCCAAAAAGCACCCGGCCAGCAGTGACCTTCGGTGACCCCGGCGGCTCCATCCTCCACCCCAAGGTACCTTCACCCCACCGGGGCCGTTCCCACCCGGGGGACCCAGGCGGAAGCATCACCCCAAAGGTTTCCGTGAGGGCTGTGGTGGTCTGGGGACACTGGTTGGGGTCCAGGGCTGGCGCCGAGCGGGTCCCCCCTGCCCGCAGCTGTCTCCTGGCCTCTGTTTCTGGCTGGGGGGGGCAAAGTACGGCGCAGCAGCCAGAGCCGGGGCAGCAAGCAAAGCGGTTTGGTTTCATCACCCTCATCTTTTAGGTTGTTTTGCGAAAAGACTGAGTTTCTCACCCCAAAATTTAATAGAAAACCCCAGCCGGGGTTGCGCGGTCCATCCCGGGCTCCGCAGCCCGCGGCGTGGGCAGCGCACGGCTGGGGTGGGGGGGGTGGGGCGTTCAGCCTCCAGCACTGCAAAAACCCCATCCCAGCAACA
>Ga0065711_1037618_pt1 | contig 19646 bp, 11 predicted proteins | sample Hoacrofraction12_FD_59098 | JGI IMG/M metagenome (GOLD analysis project Ga0065711, IMG submission 59098) | Hoatzin crop microbial communities from Cojedes, Venezuela - Epithelial fraction 12 v2 (version 2) | ecosystem: Host-associated > Birds > Digestive system > Esophagus > Crop | place... | reverse complement strand
TTAATTGCTGTTTTTTTTTTTTTTTTTTTACAGCCAATTTCCTTCTTCCTTCCCCTTCTCCCCCCTTATTCAGGGCTCTGCTCTCCCTGCTGTCTCAGGAACCAAACCCCTCTATGTTCAGTAGATCTATCTACATGTCTGAAGATAAGCACCAACAGAACTGCTCATAAAATCAACACCCTGAAGAGATGAGATCATTTCACACATGCTGTTTGTTTCCTGTTATACTGAGGAATTTACAGTGGCTGCTGGCCACTATAAATACTGAACTGGCAAGAGGTGTTTCTCATATATTTTACTGCAATATTCACTGCTGCATTTTTGTCCTAAGAGTAATTTGATTTGTTGTAATTGATTTGGGTGGGTTTTCATTCCTAATTAACTGTTGTTATGATGGAATGATGAAATTCTTGTTCACAAACCAGAGCCAAGAAATGAAATTCAGAACAGGATAACACCAGTAGGATGGAGGAGAGCCTTACCTACCAGGAAGTCCAAGCAATGGGCTGGGAAGCCAATTAACCTTGCCGTTGATTGGTGTGGCTCACTTTGGTGGTGTGAGTGGACATGCTCAATCTTCCCACGCCTGTGGTCAGCACCTTGCAAAAATAACTTCTTTTTAAGACTTGTTAAAAAAAATTTACATCAAGAAAAGCTCCTGAGTGATGTTTTGGCAGACCTTGCCTTTTGCTGGTGGTTGCACATTGCTGCCCATCACTAGATTTAGTAGTGGAAGGGTGAGGTCGTGGAGCTCTACAAACACACATGTGCTGCCACCTCTGCAAAACCCTCCACTTGCAGTCAGAGCCTCCGTCTGCACAAGGACCCTTGCACAGCAGAAGGAAAGACAGGGCTTGTGGAGAGAAAGAACACACCCGATGCCCCCTGGCCAGTCTTGATTTGCTTTTGGACGCTGAAGGCCAGGAGCAAACACTGAAACGCAGGCTAGAAGTGAGAGCATCTCTCGCCACTACTCTCTCTGTCAGGCAAATGCATTTGCCTCTGTTAACAGGAACGCATTGCTTATTTTCATGAGACCATTGAGAGTGCTTAAAATTTCTTAGCTGGAATCCTTTTCAGTTGTTAACCTTGATTTTGGGAGGGGACTGAAAGCAGGACTCACATGAATTCTTCAAGAAAATATGAATCCTGAGTCTTATATGACAGGACTCTCAAACTCTTCCCTGTTTTTGCAGTACTGTTGCAGCTGCTGCAGCACTGATACAAGGCATGTTCTGTTAGTCTTATCTTGGTATTTCCACCTCGATCAGAAAATAAGAAATGCAAAAGCACCTACATGTATGACTTAAATAACTAAACTAAGTGTTGTCGTTCACAAATAATACCTAGTTTCCCATGAATATTTCATTTTTTTTCATGGAGAAACCAGGCAGTGAAAACGAGGTGTTTTAATCAAACCACAAAATGTGTGTATTTGGCAAGGATTTTGGTATGTTTTCTGGTACCCATGGTTCGGATGCTGTGGATTGTCATTCTCTTCTGCAGAAAAGGCTCTAAGCTGGTTTTTATGATGCACCAAGGTCAGGACTCCCAGGATGCCACTGCACGCTTGAGGAGTCATCAAGGGTGACTAAGTGGATCAAGACAGGTAATTTGGGTGCCTGATTTTTCCTGTTTAACCCAGAACTACAATTTCCATAAGGCAAAATAGAAGTATTCCTAAATTAATGTATTTGTGGATTTAAGCCAAAATATTTCACTTTTCCACTAGAATATTCTAATACTCATATTTCCTCATGGGGAAAAATAATCTCTGCTGAAAAAAATAATACACTTTTCAGTCAGTCCTAGTTACTAGCTCTGGGCATGATCTTCTAGAACGTTCTTCTAGAACGAATGATATTATGGAATGTCCTTTTCCTTTAGTTTCAAACTGATAAGCTAAGATGAGCTAAGGTTGTGGTAAGCTTTCCTCAAATCACAGCCTTTTTTTTCCTTTTATGTACATGTCCAGGTGAGGAAAAGATGGTTGTCTTTGTCTGAAACACAAACAGAGTTACAAGGAAGAAGTAGTAACATTAACAAACTATTCAAGCCATGTGTAGTAAGGAGCATAAATGATGCTTTCCTGTTGGCAAAATATCTCTTCCGATCTTGGGTTTCAAAATATGGCATGCTTGCAGAGGAAGCACATAGTAAGTAAATGTGGACACACTCATCCTGTTTTGGACCTGAAGAAGTGCTGCTGAATTAAATAAAAGGAAACCATTTAATCTCCAGCAAGGGGTTGATCGTCCTTCTCTTGTGCTCTTTCATCCTTTTGGCCCTCCAATTCCTTAATAACAGATGGCCACTCTGGCATTAACAACATACCCAGAGTGCCCAAAGGCAATACTGAGCAGATCTATATGCTGCTATTAACATTAATTGGCAACATTGCCCCTGATGGACAAGCTATTATCTTCCTAAGCGGTAGTTGTCTCAGTCTGAATACTTATCTTTATCCAACTGGTAAAGTTAAGGTCCCACTCTATTGTTTTCTCCCACAGAAGGTGATTTATTTGATAATATGGTTTCAAACACAATTTCTTCCTAAATTATCCTATCCATTCCATTATTTCTTTTCTATTATCTTGAAACTCCAAAAGACTAGCTAAAAAAATTAGGTGCCAAATTCACTGTAAGTTTAGAAACTCTGACTGACATCTCTAAATCCTTTTGATGAGATTCTGTGATGTCCTTCTGTCTTTCCAATTAACTTGGAGTGGTGCAGTGGTGATAAAAAGATTTGGTCAGTATTTGTCTTCCAGATGTCGTGTAAATACTAGTGTCTGTATTTCATCTGCACTTACTCTTTGTTGCAGTAACAATGCGCATTTTTTTATTTGATAAAGGTCATGCTTACTTCCTTTCCATGCCACAAAGACACATTTCGTATGTGCAGAGAGCATCATGATTAAACACAAATTAAAATAGACTGGAACTAGTACTAGTCAAAGATGCTCTTCAGGAAAGCAGTTACGTTTATATTATCAGGACAGCCAAGTCTTTAATGCTGTAGTGCTGTCATAGCAATTCAAAGCTAAACCATTTTATGAATATTAAATTCCTAAGGAAATGGAAATTCATGGTGCACTAGTTTCGGAACATTACTTTCACCTGTCACTTAGATCCCGAATGTAGAGTGTCTGAATGGCAAAGAACTGTTCCAATATGAAGATGTAGGTGTCAGGATTTTCCTTGTAGCTCTGCATAAGAAGATTGGTTTTTGTTGCTCTGGTTTTCTCTTAGAAGATGTGTAAACTGCTTCCTCTCAGCATCATCTTCTGCTCACAAGAAGACATCTGGGGCCCAGTTCTGTTGTTGCATATCTTAACATCTAGCACCCAAGTGCTAGCAAAAATAAGCAAGAAACATTTCCCTGTTGCTCAAGGAACATCTATTTGAGGGTGATGCTGTTGTCTAAAGCTCATTATCTGACAAGGCCAAAAAGCAAATCACTTTTTTCTGGCTAGCATAATAGCAGGCAGCGTGTGCATCCTGCAACACTGCACGCTTGGCCCTATTCACTAGGTTTTGCTCAAGACAAGCCACTACAGAACAGGCATAAAGGCTGGCATATTGGCAGCTCGAGACGTCTGCAAAAATACCTACAGCAGCATCCCAGAAACAGAAAAAGGAGCAGTCCTATGGAAACGTCCTTAGTCTTCATAAGTGTGGGGTTACTCGTAAAGGGAACTCTTGACTTAACTGACCAGCACGAGAGCACCTGCCTTTAGGCTAGCTCTTAAAAGCTGCATAGCACACACGTTTTTCACTAATGCAGCCCCTGGGTGTAGCTAGTTTGTTCCTTTCCATATACTCACCCTGACGGGCTGACTCTATTTGGCTATGTAGTGCTGAGCAAAACTCCTTTTCTTTGTTACTGCCTTAAAAGCTGTGAAATAATGCCTTACTATTTCTTCTTCTATGGGGTGAGAGCCCTTCTCGCTTTCAGGCAACATCTTGCAGACAGCCAAGACAACATGTTGTAATAACTTGAAATCTTTGCTTTGCTTCGAACTCATAGCTTTCTCAAGAGCAGGGTCATTGTGCTGAAACAGAAGAGAGCAAAGCTCCAAGCTATCAAGCAGGGTACAAGCAGATTAGGAAAAAATGAAATTCATCAATATAGTGCCCTCTTGGTCAAAAGTTCGCTAAGACAGAAGGGAGCTGTACGATACACCCATCTCCTTTTAATTGGCTTGGAGCTGGTTCCTACCACACTCAAGCAGATGTGGTGTCAACAGAAGTCATGCAAAGGCAGAAACTTTTAATTATTTTAAAATAGCCTGCTGCATCTTGAGAAGCTGTGGTTGGAACTTGACAGGGAGAGAGATAAAGAAAGAAAAAGAGACAATGGGCTAACATTTGCTGGAATAAATCTCTGAATTTTCTTCCAAAATTTTGTGTCCAGTGTTTATTAAGGCAAAAGATAAGTTGTGCAGCAGCACATAAGAAATAAAAATGCCGTGAACATTTTTGCAACCATGACTATTTGTGGCAGAAGTGTTGTGCAATTATATAGGATTTACTTACATCCTTTTCTTACCTCAAAATGTTGAGAGGGAACAATATCTAGAGAGGGAAGAAAAGAGGCACTGTACAACTTATCATAAACCATGAAACAACTAGCTGTGTATTGGATATTTGAACCATTGGTTATAAGGCAGAAGTTAGACTGAAATACCTTCACATATATATGACAACCAGTAGCTGTTGAGCAGTCATAATCTCTCCTAGATAACTGATGAACAAAAAACCAGTAGCTAGGGCAGTTAAACCTATTTCTTCCCATGAGTAGGTCTGCAATGGATAACATTGGTTAGGATCATTTTCATTACCCTCAGTCTTTGAAAAAGCTGATGTGGGGAAGCAGAGAGGGACACATATTTTTGCTCAGATGCAGTTGCTGTTCTCTGAGCCTTTCCTCCCCATCTGAAAAAGACAGCATCTCCAGCAAGGAGTTGCTGCCACAGGGCAGAGAAGTATTGGCAGGGAGAATCCAGGAGACAGTGAAGTGACAGAAAGAAAGTAAAAAAAAAATGTTTGAAGACAGAAAAAGGGATTCCATAGTTCTTTTTGCAAACTGAAAGCAAAAAAAGCTGCTGGTCAGAAAGGACCCCCTCTGCAGGGGCACCTTATACATGGCAGAAATATTTTTACAAGCCTTGTTTATTGAATTTTATCCTTTAAAATGTCGCAGTTGTAGCTCCATGTCTAACAAACCTAAAAGCTGAGAACAAAAGCATCCCTTGTGTCTGGGATCTGCTACTTTAAAGCCACAGTGCAGGAAACCCCATCTTAGAGATGAGTCCATCGTGGGACCGATCACAGGCTTGTGATACAGTCGCATAGCAAGTATTTTGCTACAGCTATCTCATGTAACAATGAACTTCTCTAGGTCTCAGCATGGACTAAAATGTGCCGCGAATGCAGAACTACATGTTGCAAAAAGCTGAAAATTATTTTCAGTCTACCATCCTGTTAAAAGTGCTTCATAACATTGATTTAGCATTCCTCTCAAGTATTTTATCAACTCAACTGTCGTGGCACTGTGAAATTAAGCCACAACTGATACACTCTGGTAAAACCCAGTTCCAAGTCCTACATTATCCTAATACCTATAACCAACAGGCTTCAAAGAAGTGCTTACTGTTGGCAGAACTCACTTCCCACTGGTGTTACAGGGCACTTTACCATGAAGTCCAAAAAGAGATTAATGAGACTAGTGCAGTCAGCTTTGACAAATCCCATCCTACCTCTGTTTTAGGTCTTACAAAGCAAGAGAGAAATCAGAGGAAATATTTGTTGCTAATCAAATATTGATTTATTACAATAAAAATTCTGGCCGATTATGACTATCTGCCTGCCATCTTTTTTGCAGGGCTTTTCTTGGTGCCTGTGCCCACTGGGATTTAGTTTAGCACATCAAAGTGTCTGTCAGCATCAGTATTTCTTCATAGCGCTAACAGGATCAGTTCAACAGTAACACCCCTTCAGCACACATACATAGAGCTGCTGAAAATCATCCTAGCAAAACATTTCTCACCAAAATGGACAAATGTGTGCAGGAAGGGGGAATAACACATTAAAAAAATATGGAAAAAGCCCCTGGTGGCTAGAACTTAACTAACCTGGCAGAATTAAAGAGCACTTGCTGTAAAGTCTCTGCAGATTTTTTCTTACGACGAATATCCTCTTTTCAAAACTCTGAAGTTACCTGCAATGTTTTGCTTTTTGGCAGCACAACGTAGCCCTGTACCCCCACAGCTACGTTGCATTTCTGCAAACATCCCCACACAGACACCTTTAGGCAACATAGAATCATAGAATGGTAAAGGGTGGAAGGGACCTTAAAGCTCATCTGGTTCCAGCCCCCACGCCATGAGCAGGGATATCTTCCACTACACCACGTTGCTCAGAGCTCCATCCAACCTGGCCTTGCACACTTCCAGGGAGGGAGCATCCACAGCTTCTCTGGGCAAACATGGATAGTCCTTCTGCAGTCCGTGGACTGCCTTGTCTGTCCAGACCATGTAGAAGGTGCTCTCTCCTCCCTATGGGCTCGCTGTCCTGGCACCACACCATATGAAGTTGCCATCTGTGCTGAGGCACCCAGATGGGTCTTAGATGACCCAGAGATACATCCAGCAATACCCGAGCCCAGGCTTGTAGTTCACACTTCAGTTCTGAGCACAAGTGTCTTTTCAAAGATGACCTTGATGACATGCCTGAAACTGGGCCAAGAGCACCCCTCGCCTCATGAGTCAAGTGCAGCACACCCTAAGGGGTGCTTGCAGAATTAGTAGCTGCTTGCTTCAAAACACACTTATAACCATCCTGAAAGCTTAACTACTTCATACTATAAATAACTGGTTTCCTTCTTCCCTGTCACTGTTTGTGCATTCCTTTAAGCTTCTCAGTTTAAAATAAACACAGACTAAACCAATGCATTTGAAGGTGCCAAAATGGACATAAGGGAAAGGCATGTGCAAGAGCGCAAGCTATTCTTGAAAGTCTGACAGACTCATGCAATGTCTTTCTTAGTTTAATAATAAATAGTCATAACATTCAAAGCACACAGAGTGCATTAAAAAGCACAGGATAACACAGAAAAACGCTCAAATTTTTGGGTGCTGAGACTCAGTTACACAAACTATTTGCCAGAACTGACAGCTAGAAGGAAGATGAGGATGCATCTTCTTGGATTATATGGGCCTTTCATCTAATTCCTAACTACTGCAGGTGCCCCTCATTATTCTACTCTCTTGTTTTGACCCATTTTATTTGATATGGCTTCTAGACTTCTGTGGTAAGGATCATTGTTGGGCAGACAAAGTGAGAAAAGTCCAGTGACTGCAGCTAAGTGAGGACTTCCTAACCCAGGAGAGAACCCAATAACTTGACCAAGGTGCAGCTGAGTCTAAGCAAGAAGGATGGCCCAAAGGTAGTCCAATGGTCAGGGATATTCAAAGACCATCAAGCAAGGAGCAAGGCAAACACATTCTCAGAAGCAAGTCTAGATGAAAGGAAACCATGGAGATCACAATATAGCTGAGTCCAAAATAACAGACAGGTAAGCCAATCATGAGAGAGAACAAGCCTTCAACAACAGCAGGCAAGACTAAAGAGGGACTACAGAAATGCAGCTATGGCCAAGTGGTGGCCAAAAGAAATCACTCATGGCTTTTAACAGAGGGATTTGCATCAGACTTCCAATGCACAAAAAAGACCACATCTTAAGCTCTCAGGTTCTTTGTTTTCTCAAGTCTTGTAGTTTTGTAGATCAGGGCATAAGCGCATGGCTTCTGGACACTTTGGACAGAACATTTGTTATTCACAACAGCAGAGGAATTGACCCATCAGGGCCAGGCTGTGTTGTTCTGGTTGAATCTCAGTCCACTGAAGTATCTTGCTGTTCCTTTGAGTTTTGACTGAAGGCAAACACACCATGATACACTTTTATTCTGGTCCCACGTCTTCTCACAGCCTTTCCAGTCTGGAAGAACTTGGCAGCATCCAGTAGCTGCTGCTCCCAACTCACCTTCCTTTTGTTCTCCTGTTGGCTTTTCTCACAGCTCTGGAAATCAGTGAGGCCATTTTCTTTTGCTCCACACATACAGGATTGCATTTTATTGGGCAGAAAACCATGCTGGCACTCATACTGAGTTTGTTTTATTCAGCTGTTTTCCAGCCCCACATGTACAAAAGCTGTTTTTATCTCTCACCTCTCTTTATGATACTTATATATGCCTCTGCTTTTCTGAGCTGTACTTGCTTTATAGCAACTTTACTTTTTATAGTGACGGTGCATGCTGCATAACAGTATAGCTAAAGCAGTACTGCAGGTGCAAGGGATACCTATGAACATGTGTCATCCCCATGAAGGCAAAGGGAGGATTTTCACCAGTGCTGGACTGCCTTCTGGGTCTGGATTTCTCAGCAAGCTTGTGGAGCTAACAGGCAATAAAGGGTACTTGCCTCAAACAACAGAGCCCATCAGGTGTGGAGGGGAATGTTTTCGAGAGGGAGCGAGGGAGGCGGGAATATTTTTGCCTCCACAAATAGATGCTTAGAGTGATATCACACTCTGACATAGTGATGGCTGCAGCTGGAAAATGTTCTGTTGCTTTTTAAATGTGAAAGTCATTGTACAGTTATATTTCATAGTCATACACACCTTACATTTTTAACATTGCCGGGAAGACTGTTTAAATATCTTAGCACAGAGGGAGTGTTTGCAATAATCCTGTCTCCCGAAGAGACACAGCCCACAGAGCTTAGGATGGTCTTTGCTGCCAACTCTCCTTTTAGCAAATGAATTCCCATCTGTGGGGGGTGGGGGCTGTGCTGGAGAAATTTCAGAGGGGGATAATAAGATATTTCTCCATGAGAATTACAGCTAAATAAAATTTGGTATAAATTCAGTCGGTCTAATTTAGCAAATACTAGCTCCTCATTTTTATTAACTCGTTTGCCACAGTTATCATAGTTACACATATGTGTATAAACACATGATGCTTCATATAAGCAACAACAACAAGCCTGTTTGTACTTCTTGGTAGATCTGAAAGTTTTGAGTCATAGTGCGGAGCATAACCAAACCCCACTGGATAATTTTTTTTTTTTAAACTGAATCCCACAATTTTGAGTTCTCCACCACCACAGGAAAAAAAATTTAAGTTTTTCCTGCATGCAAGGTTATGGCTACAGCATTCATCTAAGCTGTGCGAAGTCTTCTTTCTGTTCCTTAGTCTGAATCAGGGCAATTTTTCACCCTGGATGAATGTAACGCAGAAGGTACAAACCTGCCCTTTTTTTTTTTTTTTACATCCAAGGCTAGGAAGCTAATCCCATGGGTTTAAGAAAACAGAAAGATGTGGAAACATCACAAAAAGCAATACATGGCTCAGAAAAGTTATAGAGTGACATGATTTCATATTCTGGTTGAGACCAACTCAATCAGAAATATCCCTACTGGACCCTAGATGGTTTAGCTGAAAGCACCTCCTAGAAGCATCAAGGGTGGTTATTGAATTGCAGACCATGAAATAATTTCTAGGATAGAGTGCAAGCACCAGCTTCTCAGCTGCAGTGAATCAGCATAGCTCCATGCATTTATACCAACTGAGTCCCCAACCCAAAATGTCCACCTGTGTCTATTGTTTATTAAGCCAGAGAATGAAAAGCAGATATTTTGAGGATGGGGTATACACCCTGTATTAAGTATGAGTAGCCCATAAATGCTTCGTTGCGTCCCTTGTGTGTTCAGCTGGTGACAGATTTGTAACGTCCATTCAGGACCCGACCCAGCTGAGAAATTTGCCTGACCATGACTCTCAGCTGGGTTCATCATTTCAGTCAAAAGCAACTACATTCTAAAAGCTGCCAAAGTTTGTTAGGGAAAAGACTCCACATTCTGCCTTAAAATAAGTTAAACTGACGGAAAAATACAGCTCAAGGCTTTCATCACTTGTTCACGGAGGACAGGAGTCCTTAGCATGCTGGAACAGGGCTTGGAGGAACACGGTTTTACCAAGTCAGAGTAAATTAGCAACAAAATGGATAAAATCTCCTCGTAGTTCACCATTCAAGAATAATGTTCACTGTTAAAGGATAATCACACAGCATCTGCCTGCATGTCTATAGCTGTGTTGCAATGAAGGGCACACTCAGTCTCTCAAACATGCATTGCTGGCTGGCTTATCATCTCCTACCTCTCAAGCTGATTCTTCTGCCTCAGTTAAGTAGTTTTCCATTGACGTTTTCTGTTCTTTTTCAATGCTGTAGGAGCTTTTGATGACATTGGAGTTTTGGAAGTCCCATAACAGCCAACCTTGTTTAATATGAGGACAATCTGATTTTCTGGAATCTTTTCTTTTGCACTTATCCTTAAATTGTGCAGGCTTTTTAAAAGGACTCAGGCTACCTTAAAGGAGATGGATGTCTCTGGAGTTCTAGTTTGCTCCTGTAAAGCTCAGAAAACATGGGCTGGGGGGAAAAGGAAGGCATTACTTAATATCTACCATTTCTGAAATTCACCCTCTCATTTTCTTCCATAGATGTGAGCTGATATTGCTGAAACGTTTTTAAAATCTCACCGATTTAAAACTTTGCACTTTAGTCTAATTTTTAATGGGCTTTTCTGTCTGTGAAGCACCAGTAACCTTTCCTCCTCATCTGACCCTCATTTTACTTCACACATTAGTTTATTTATTTAATCTAGCTGGTTTCTTTTAAGTGTCACCTGTTGTGAGGAAAGTTGTTAACCTGTTACAGATCTGTTGGATCATTATATCCCCCCCACAACTTGCTCTTGGTCATAGTGCGGCTCTGGAGTTCATAGTAAGCCATTACATACTTCTTTTCCCAGATATTTGCTTCTGTCATGATGCTGTTACAAAGCTGCCTTGCAGCTTACAAGCAGTCCTGATTTATATGCTGGGTCACAAAAACAAAAGGCAGAGTTTCCACAGGAACATCCTGCAGTTCCTTAATGTGACCAAGCCTAGGCTGAAGGATGCAGAAGGTAATGTCTCACTACCACCTGTGCAAAACTGATTTTGTGAAAGACAGCAGACATGACTCAGCTGCTCATCATCTGCTGTTTGCATGCACCACAGTGTGCATGGATGTGAATGGACACAGGATCTGGCACACGTCTACAAGTACAGGTATGTATATATGGATATATCAAAAGCCACCTCACTACTCTTTAAGTTCATAATGGCACCAAAAGAAAAATATACGGCCTCCTCATTCCGCATCCCCATGCCTACTGCTCACAAGCGCCGAGTCTTGCACCCTCAGGGAGCAGAGGTGGTGTTAGCAGGAAGGATTAGCTGGCGCACAGGAATGGCAAGCGTGGCCTGAAGCTTGCACGCTGCGCTCGCTCCTCTGCAGGGCTGCAGCATTAAAACTGCCAGGTCATGGCATGTGCTGCAATCTGAAATGCTCTCCTCCCCATGTTGCTGTAAGGTCACGGTCAGCAGAAAGCAGGAATCACAACTCCTTTGGCCGGTAATGATTCCCTCCCTGAGCTCTGGCTACCTTGGTAGTAAGCCTCTGTTCTGTATCTTCATGCGTATCTGGGATTGAAAGCTGCTGTCTACTTCTTTGCTAATCTTCAGCACTTGGCAATTGTCTGTGTTTGTGTAGCATTACCAGCATCTGTTTGGATAGTATTGCAGAACAGGGCAAAGCATGGCCAATAAATCTTCAAAGGCCTTTTTCTATTAGACATCACAAAAATATTTAAAGTGTTGACAAGCAAGAATGAAAAGACTTTGATTCAGAAATGCAGGGCAACCATCAAGAACATGCTTAAATATAGGTATATGTTTAAATACCCTCCTGAACCTGGGCCTAAATATTTGCAGATTGAATCTGAGCTGATTAGTACTGATAACCATGTTATTTCTGCTGAGCCCATAATAAGGTCCTCCTTAATAGTGTGGCAAAGGAGTAGCGCACAGTCACTCCTTATTCAAACAGTTAGGAAATTGTTTTGATTCCAGAACTAATTAACTGGACTGTATCTTAATCATTCCTACTAGTATCATACAGACATAAGCAAACTATCATATGATTCCCTACCAGCCTGATCTATTTCAATTTAAATGTAACTTAATAATTGCAGTACCAATTAGTTAAAATGTAAGTAGGAAAAAACATTGGATGAAGACATCTTAATTTAAATATAATCCATTAAGTAAAAACTGCTATTCTAATTAGTGATAATGTAGCACAATTAGGAAATAAAATTTGATTGGTACATTGGAATTTAAACTTAATTAGTAACTGCTATTCTAATTAGTAAATGCAATACATTTCATGCAGTGTTTTGTCAGGGAGAAGTGCATGTACAGTAGAGATGATGGTGAAGAGAGAGAGGCATGAGGAGAGCTGAGTAGTGCAGAGCAGAGTTCAGCCAACGTCAAGCCCAACGTCCCGCATCTGAACCAGAGCTAACCTTACAGCAAGAGAGGTTCCATTTTGCTTGAAAAATTTGAGGTGAACGACAATTCACCGTCACCTTTGGGCAATCTCTTCCTGTGATTAATTACTTCCAGTGCCCAGATGGAGTGTTTCACTTTGACATCTACAGTTTTCTGTTTCCAGATCTGTACCAGCAAATTTTGATAAACTAGGGAGAATAATTGTGGAAGTCAACTGGATTGTAGAGCTCAGAGTTTTGAATTAGGAAGATGCAAAGCTGTCTTAGACACAAAGGCACTAAAACTACTGCAGGTCCGCACTCTTACGAAGGGGACAAAATTGGAGGAAGGAGCTTGACACCAAGCTGGATCAATAGCCTTCTCAAGAAAGATATTACAACATTTCTTTTAACTGGAGAAGGGAAGGGAAAAAAAAAGCATTGGCTGTTGATTTCTTTGAAGTAACCATAACAACTTCACCATCTCTTTCCTGGAAAACAGTTCATTTAAACCCCTTGTCATGTATACTTACTAAGCATCATTCTCCCTAGTATTACTCTGCATTTATTGACACTCCATTCTGTACGCTATTTTATCAGCCAGTCACTTTGCATCTTCAATACTTCAGAGCAATTTTAGTTTTGTGTTTCTAGAATAACATACAACTACCCGGGCATTTTGTCACTTCCCAGTCACCCCTTTTACAATCTGCTGTGACTATGCAGAACATAACACGTCCTAGAACTGGTCACTACTGGATGTCTATTGTACAGCTTGGCCATTTATTCTTCATTACTTGTCTTTTAACAGAGGGAAAAAAATTATTAGGAATAAATTAATTACAAATAATAGGAACCGTATACATAAATTAATTAACATTTCTCTTATCCCACGATAGCTTTAAAAGACTTTGATGAAAGAACCTTCTTCAAAAAATTTTCAAAATCCAGTGTTTTTTATTGATTAGATTCTCCTTATTAATATATACGTTGCTACAGAGAGTTTCAATAGATTTGTATGGTAATAACTTCCTTTTATAAAAACTATATAGATTTTTTCTCCCCCACTGTATCATATTTACCCTAAAGTCTACTCATTCCATTCTTAATTACAGTTTACAGCAGATGCTCCCAGACTTCACTTCAAAAGCATATGTTGTATTTGCCACTTTCCATTCTCCTGGTACCAAAGACTATTTAAGGAATATGTGAAAACGACACAGCTGGTAGATCAGCACTTTCATACTTGTATTCCTTTACACCTTTTGTGTGAATATTAGTTAGCTTTTGCAATTGGTTGCTATTCTTATTGTTAATTTATTTGGAAACCTTTTCTATCAGTAATTTAATTTGAGAGAGATAGTCACAAAAGCACCCCGGAAAGAGATGTTACAATGTGGGAAAGCTCCCCTGGTTCCATCAAAATTAATTTTTTTAATGGCTTTTTATTACATAGTCTGATCTTCTCCGAGTGCCTCAATCACTTATTATCCCTACAGAGTAGATGGCAATATCCCTCTTTCTGATATGTTTGGGAGGTGGAAAGCACTCTTTCACATTTAGCAAACTTAGCTTCCCCCCCCCACTCTCCCCTGTTTTTTTTATCTCTTTTTGTTAGGATTTAGCATTTAACTTTCCAGTTGGACATGTCGCTTTGTGTGTGCACATGTGTGTTGAAACATCATTTCTGTCTTTCCTTAGTTGCTTGTTTTACTGCACTGTTTGACTGCAATCCTTTTAATGTTGTGGTTTGGGGTTTTTTTTTTCCGTAATAGGTAATACACATTTACTCTGAGCTTCTGCTTCAAGCATTTATACTATAATCCAAGAATTTGACTCTTTTGACTGCTTCTTTTATGTATTTAGTCCTGCTTGGTTGCCTAGATGGCTAAACAGTAAGCTTTTTTATCCTTCTTCATTCTTTTTTAATTCCCTCTTTTGAAGTTAAAAATGAAGCAGCTTATTTTCTGTTCCTGGATGGAAAGGTGGAGCAGCAAAACACTAGCATGCATCTGCTGTGGGCAGTGTGAATGTTTCCACTGCTGAATGTCTTCACAAATGTGTTACAGCTATCAATCAGGAATTTCATCAGGATGACTGGGTTGGCTTTGAGGTGAGGATAGGGACTAGTTAACCATAAATGGTTCCCTGCAATGCTCTTTCTGCAATTTTACAAAATATATGAGAGTAATAAACACCAGGGAGAAAGAAACGCCTCTCAAGCTGAGGGCTAAGGCTGGTACAAAACCAAATATATTTAACTAACTTATGAATAAATTAAGGCTGGCAATTAGAAGATGGTTAATGTCTGTCAGTGACAGAATTCCAGCCAGAACAGCAGGTTAGAAAAACGTTAACTAGTTTTAATCGGTGGACTCCTAAACCCATGGGAAAGATCACAAGTCTCCCTTTCTATGGCAGCAAGGACTCAATTTGCTAATTGAGAAAGATCTTTGCGAGGTGCCTCGCAATGTTCTTGTGTCCTTTTCTGTTGGATTAGAGAATCCTCTCATATGAAACACTCATGTGCTTGCTCCTCAGCTTGAAAGGTGATTCAGGATCTGATTCCATTTTGGCAATGACTTTGGCAGCATCATTCATCACTGTGAGAGGAAAAAAAAAAAGGCTGCTTTTCTACTGAATCTGCCACTTGATAATTTCATTTGATGTTCCTGGCTCCTGAGTTACAAGAACAATAGACCTCCCCCTCTCTACCAAACTCACATTTCTATAGATTTCCCTCGCATGTCCCCCCAGTCACCTCTTTTTCCACACTAAAGAGCCTTAGGCTATTTAATCACCCCTTACAGAAACCCATTCCATAATACTGATAATCCTTATTGCCTTGCTTCCAATGTTGCCCAGCTCTGCTAGATCATTTTTGAGCTAGAGAAACTAGAATTGCATGCAGCGCTCAAGATGCAAAAAACACCACACATTTAAACAGCAGCCTGGGGGTGTCTTCTGTTCTCTTTCCCTAATAATTTTTAGCATAACTACCCAGGAGGACTGAGGCAGATGTTGAAGCTCCAAAACCTTTTTCCTTACTGGCAGCAGTCACTTTAGAGCCCATAACTACGTGTGTGAAATTTTGAAGCTTTTTCTATCCCATGCAGGGCTGTTGTTTCCAACGTGCTTTTCACATCCCACAAACAACATAAAAGGCTTTGAGTCACCCTGCTTGACAAAATGTCATCTGCAGCATGTACTTCCCTGCCTGATACGTACCAGAAGCCACTCTCAGACAGACAGCTGCATCCACCCAGCGCTCCAGGCATCTTATCAACCTGGATTCAGAACATTTCCCTATTGCAATGCCCTCTCGGGTTTCAATTCAAGAAAGTCACATAAGCATCTGCTTAATACCACTCCTGTTAGCTAAATATTTAAGCACAATGCTGCCATTACACACCTAACAAATCCTTTTATCTTCAGCACGTTCCAGCATTTGGTTGAATTTAAGTATAAACTTTGGTATTTTGCCAAGTGGAGACGCCTTCTTCAACAAAGATTTTATTGAATGAATTAACTAAACAAACCCAGATTTCCTAAATCCTAGGCTTTCACCTACTGGAAATGGGTTGAGTGTCTGTTAACAAAGGAATAGATGCTGAAGTTGCCCCTCAGAATTATTTTATGCCAGCAAGCGCAAACACTACCTTAATTGTCCTACACTTTTTCAGGACACGAGTGCCTTATTTGAGTCAAACTTCACTAAACAAGAGATGCAGACCAAGGGGAGGTCTTGAAGACAAAGGCAGTAGTGGCAGGTCACTGGGTGCACACATTGCCATTACCAAGTTTGAATCAGGATAAAACATTGGCCTCTCTCTTGAAAAAGCTTCTCTGACCTTGGCTTAATGCCACTGGAGCCCCTTGAGGTGCATGCATATCAGATTAACCGCAATTGCGGTTTTCAAAAAAGTAATTATTGAGCTTTAGATTTTCTCTGATAAGTCGGTATTAAAGTCCAAACGCTGCCCTGCAGTTCTGCCTGCCCTTTGTTTGGAAGAAGTAAGAGCCGTTTCACCCAACAGTTTGTGTTTTACCTGGGGAATATTTCTTTCTGGTCTTATTTCACTGCCCAGGACATTGAAAACTGCACCCTGCTTTGGAACTCGCTTCTTACAGAGCAAGGGGAGAGTCTTCACACAGTATTTCTGAGCATTGGCACCACAGTACGTCATCAGTAGGCACAGAGAGCACAAAAATCTTACCAAGGAGGAAAGTGTTGCTGTGGCTGCCAGCTGGCAGCCTGCATTGGGTTACATGTGTGTATATTAGAACAACTATTGACCTGCCTTACCAGTTTTGCACAGCGCCTTCATTTCCAAAAAAAAATCTCTCCAAACTCTCTTTTTACTGTCTATTTTTACAGCCTCTAGTACAACAGGGTTTGAGTCTCTGACCTCAACTCTTCGGAAAAAATCATGACCCAAAGAGCTAATGGGTAATCAACAGGTCCCGGCCAAGCTGGTAAAGCTTTTCTGCAAACTGCCTGGGAAAGCAGGGGCACAGGTAAGTGGGGGTAAGGGACTTGCTTAGAAGCATATTGTGAATTAGTGTTTGAGGGAAGAACATTAACTGCCTGTTCTGGGCTATACAAATTGCACTTCTCCTCCATCTGCACAAGCCAAAATTACTGTTTGTCTCATACAATGGACCTGAAATAAGGAGTGTTCACAGTGAAGGGCTTGTGTCATTAGACCCTAGTGGGTAAGAATGATTTGTTCCTAGAAAGTGATGGTCGTGTCCTCTAAATGCTATTTGCTGTGATATATTTTGATTAAGCATCCTGAAGAGGCCTCTGATGAAGAGCCACTCTGCCCTCATGCCAGACTAAGCACTGCAAGAACATCTCAGCTAATCTCAGCTGTCAAAAAATTAACTACCTAGTCACAGCAGTCACCTGGGTATGCCGTGCTCAGGGGAGATTTGGGGCTCAGGCAGACGTCGTTGCCACCCAGAGCTACCTGCCTCTGCAGGACATGGCGATTCATCCTATCCTAAAATAGGCACAAAATCCAGGGATTTGCATCATGCTCTGGTAATGCTCTTCTCTCCTCCTCAGCTCTTGATGACTCTCAAGGGAGCCCAGATAGCACTGACTGACCCCGGGGCCAGGTGGCTGAAATAATGTAAGAAAAATCTCCAGCAATAAGATTTTTCCCACCCCAAGCAGCCAACTGTCTAAATCGGGCAGATCTTCAGAAGAAAGCTTTGCAGCTGTCAGGCCTGCTTCTCTGTGCAAGACAAATGCCATCTTTACTTACAGGCAGGGCTTGCAAGTAATTGCATTTCAGACAAGATTTTCTATCCTTGTCCCTGCTGAGCTGCGAAGGGATGTTCTCATTTCAACATACAATGGAGCGTGGTTTTGACATGTTCTGTGAGGAGTATATTTGACATTTTAATTGATGCCATTTGTTAATTAAGAAGGATAAATGATGACAGAGAGAGGGGAGGAGATCTTATAAAGAATGAATAATAACCTTGTTCAAAAGCAGGTAATGAGATACCGAGATAAAAATATGTAAGAGCTTGCAAAAATGTCTAAATGTTTTTCAGAAACCAGGTGCTGCCTGTCTTTTAGTTATTGCAGAAATGTCAGGAAACAAAATTCATCACCAACTTACAACACATGCTCTTTATTCAAGGATCTTCTAGCAGAAGAGGCCACACATCCCAGGGTTAACTAACAGCCGGTCTCCTGCCGCAGCGTGGATTAGCGCTTACCATTCCCTTTCTCTCTGCTTGCTGTTACCACAGCTACCACTAAGGTGGAGGACATGGCTGTGACACCTCCAGGCTCAGCCTGTCCAGATGGGGCTGGACACTGGCTTTGTAAGGGGGAGACCAGGCAGTGGCGACTTCCCTCAGCGGTGGGGAAGCAGAAAGCAGAGACAGTGGCGTGATGCTCCACACTGATCCTCTTTTCAGATGCACCAGCAGCTGTGTTTGGGGCTTGTTTTCCCTAAATACTGTCTGTGTACTATGCAAAGCCCCTTAATAGAGAAGAAGAGCAGCGTCTGTTAGCCAGAAGGGTGGCTCTGCAGAAAAGCAGATCCAAAAAAGCCTAAGGTCTTTCTCCTTTCCATGAAGAGATGGGAGGAAAGGCCGAGCAGAGGTCGGAGAGGCTGATGCACCGGCTGATGTAGGGAGACACAGGGAGTGGGGAGAAAGGCTGTCACATCCAAATTCCCAGTGCCAGTCACTGTGAACCAGAAAACCCCTCAAGCTTGGTATATTGCACTGAGCAGGGCTTTTAATATTTATGAAGAGGCAGGCTGCCCTTCCTTTCCAGCTTCATCTAGACTTTTCTGCCCAGTTTGAAATGGCACTTCTGCCTCTCCTTACCTCCATAGGAACAGGCTTAACCCAGTGATGGTCCCATTGCCTGATTACATTGCCCAGGCTCACATACATCTTTCTGATCTCACCCTTTCTTCTTGCTTGCTCCTCTGCACACTCTAGAAGAAGCACCAATACTTATGTCCACATCTGTGCAGAGTATAGCATAAGTCCTTGCATCTGCTACAGGCTAGAAAAGCTACTCAGGTATGGGAGTTATTTTCTATGGTCTATAATGTGCATATGATGTGTGTCTTCTAAGATGAAAGGTGAGATATAGTTTATAGAGGGTCTCCACATCCAGGAGCTTAGCAGGAAAGCTGCATTTTTGAAGTAAACAGCAGAGCACCCTAAAGACCTCGAGTCCCTGTTCTTGCTCTTCTAGGGAGTCTGGGTAACACTTTCAGCATGTCTCCTGTCTTCCCCAGCTCTGTTTCCCTTGGTAGGGGTGAGGAGTAGGGGAAAGGCAAAGGTGAACATCACTGCAACCCTGTCCGGGACACTGAGATGCGCACCAGCACTGGGGCAGTGTCAGGGGTTTCCACATTCAACTATACTGCAAAATTACTAGAAATGTTCATTTTCAACTTCCATTAAAAAAAAATAAACAACTGTGAAAAGTTTGGGGAGGTGAATTATCTCATCTCCAGATTGGTGCAGGCTGTCTGTTTGTGGGTTTTTTCTATTTGTTTTAGGTTGTTTACTCAAAGTATTCATTTGTTTACCTTGTTGTTTTCCACTCCCTGCATCTGTTCATTTGTTTAAGTATGAGCCTCCTCGTTTTCCACTTCTGTTTCCTCTCATTACAGTGGAGCATCTGCTTAGCACTTAAAAAAAAAAAAAAAAAAAAAAAAAA
>Ga0065711_1037617_pt1 | contig 19647 bp, 9 predicted proteins | sample Hoacrofraction12_FD_59098 | JGI IMG/M metagenome (GOLD analysis project Ga0065711, IMG submission 59098) | Hoatzin crop microbial communities from Cojedes, Venezuela - Epithelial fraction 12 v2 (version 2) | ecosystem: Host-associated > Birds > Digestive system > Esophagus > Crop | place... | reverse complement strand
AGGGTACATTCTAACTCTTCATCCAGGTCATTGATGAAGAAGTTAAACAAGACTGGGCCCAGTACTGACCCCTGGGGGACACCACTAGTTACCGGCCTCCAACTAGACTCAGCGCCGCTGATGACAACCCATTTGACCATGTGTTGACTACAGAAGATGCTTAAAACTGTATGTGACTGTCAAAGCAAACATACAATTACTCACTAGTACAAAACATTCACTAGAGATTTAAAATTCAGTACAGATGGAAGGATCAGTGGAAAATGATGGCTTGCTATAAACAAACTCCAGCGGTCCCTAAGCTCAAGCAGTATTGTTAACATTGAATTTTCTTACTTTTATTCATTTAGGCTGTTCTTCAAAATGATAACATTACTTGAAATAGGATGTGGGGTTTTTTTTAGCTGCTATAGTAAGAACTGTTTATTAACTTTTTAAGAAAATAGGAGAAACTCGGGGAGCAGACGGTACACAGCTATTACCTGAGAGTATTAGAAAAAGTAATACAGTGTCCTACTGTGGGCATATTTTCTGATACATGCTGTATCTCTTCATATTTTTTTTACACCACTGGGAAATAAAAATCATCAGTAAGTAATATTATTTCTGTATCAATAGCATAACATAATAATCAGAATAAATTCTTTTTATAGTACCAGAGCACTTCCAGTCTTTCACAAACTAAAACATTAAAAACATAAAACATTGAAATGTTCAGCAGATAAATGGTGAAGAGAAGAAATCATATAAACGATAAATCCTCATCACTGTAGCAGGTAAAATAAAATAAAAAAAAAAACCACACAAAAAACCACACAAAAACAAAACCAAAAAGAAAGCCAACACCCCTTTGTCTAAAGAGAGTGTCTTTGTTTTTTTCTGAATCAAATAAAACCTGTGGCAATCAGAAGATGTAATTTTATTAAAGCCTACTATTGCTTAAACATCCCTTGCTGTTTGTTTGTTGCATTTGTGTGAAGCTGGTGTTAAGTACACTTAAGCAAGGAATGCTTTCTGAAACAACCTTGGGATCTGTTCAGATGAAATATTACAACCTGTGAAACAACAATCCAAATATCTTTTCCTAGCTTTAGTTTAATAACATTTCAGAACTGTTATTTTGGCTTGAGAAAAAACATTTTTCTTGTTTTTAAAATGTTGAAACATTTTCCCCTGCCTTCTTTCTTTCTCGAGTAATTTTTAAATGATTGTTTTCTGAGAGTAGTTTTGGGGTAATTGAAATGGCATTTTCAGTCAAAAGAAACATTTGTGAAAGATGCAAGAGAATCATAGAATCATAAAATAGTTTGGATTGAAAGGGACCTTTAGAAGTCACCTAGGCCAACCCCCCTGCAGTGAGCAGGGACATCTTCAACTAGATCAGGTTGCTCAGAGCCCTGTCCAACCTGGCCTTGAATGTTTCCAGGGCTGGGGCCTCCACTACATCTCTGGGCAACCCGTTCCAGTGTTCCACCAACCAAGAGAATATTTTCTTAGTTTGAACACAGTAGGACAAGTTAATTTAAATCAACATATGTGAAGTTGGAAAAAAAAAAATTAAAAAGCAACCCTATGCTCAACATAGCATTTCACAAAGCTGTGTGTTTATTGTGTGCCTTTAAGTTTTATTTTTAGTTTCGGCATTTCATGAACCAAACTGCATGTAAGGAGGATTTAGATCCAGTGTTTTCTTGTGGCTACAGGGTGATCACTGACAGTCAAAGACGGGGGAAAGCTGCTCCACAGAAGACATGCTGTATAACTTAGTCTCTCTGTCTACATCATTTACACTTCAGGTCTCAGCCTGTAAAGAAGGAATAACAGCACTTCCATACCTTTCAGAAGTGTGGTGAAGCGCTGGAAAAAGGTTGTGAGATGCTTTGACAGAGGAGTTGCATTAATAGCAATAATAGATCAACATGGTCAGCCTTGGTGGCCCGTTTGCCGGGGTGGTGAAGGATGGTGTGAAGATACAAAGGAAACACATGGCTTTCTGGAAAGAGGGTTGGATCAGTGTTTCCAGCTGTTACTGGTGTGGTAAAGAAGCTGACACATGAACTCAGGCTTATCTGTGATGAAGGTATTGCAACTTGCTTACAACAGACCTTAAATTCTTCAACTGGGAGTTCACAGCATTTATAGCTTTAAACCCATATCCATTAAGATCTAGCAAACTGAGACTGATGTTCATATACTGACTGATTTCTAGGAGGCCAATGATAATTGACTAGTATTTCCATGGTGGTTATTTTATCGTGTTTAAAGCATTCAGGGAACGGTGCGTAGATCATGTAAATTGATGGGTGTTGTCATGAGGATAAACAGAAAGATCGGTTAGACAGGAAGATACTACATAGTTGAATTATTTATTCCACAATCAAATAACTTTTAAGTTTTCTGCTAAGTTAATGTGACAAAAAGAATGTGTGAAATGGAAAAATATTAGGTTCTAGAAAGTAGTGGGGGGGAATATTTCTGATGACTCTAATGAGCTGTCTGAGGCTTTTCCATCTTCAATCATAAAATTATGAAACTTATTTTAAAAATCTAGGTATTTAAGAAGAAATGTACATGATAGTTTGAAGGCTTCATTAACTTGTACTTGGCCATCTGGTCGCAGATTGTCAAAGTTCATACTGCCTGGGCAGCCTGCAGAGCTGCTAACTATAAAATCATCCAGACAGACGTTTTGATGATGTGTCAAAAGGGCATAGTTAGCAGGTTAAGGGAAGCGATTATTCTGCTCTGTTCAGCACTCATGAGAGCATGTCTGAAGTACTATGCCCCATTTTTGTCCCCTGATACAGAGCAGATGCTGACAAGACAGAGTGAGTCTAGCAGATGACTTGGGAGGCTGGACAACATGACATGGGAGGGGAGGCTGAGGCTTTTCCTTACACCATGAAGGAAAGGGAACACTAAGGGCTGTCTTCAACTACTTGGTGGGTGGTTATAGAAGCAGATGGAGCTAAACAGTCTTGGAGATGCACAATAAAAATCTGACAGGCAAGACAGGCACGTTGTAGCACAGAAAATGCTGATTAGCTCTAAGGAAAAAAGTTTCTTTGCAACGTGGGTGGCCGAGCATGAGGACGGTTTGCACAGTGAGGCTGTGCAGTCTGCATCTGTGGTGACATTAATATTTCAGCTGAGCTCTGAGCAGCCAGATCTAGCTCTGAAAATGGCCCTGTTTTGAGCAGGCAGTTTAGACTAGGTCATCTTCAGGGTTGTTGCCAACTTAATTCATTATGATTCTTTGTGGTAAAACCTCTTCCACTTCTGTACTTCATAAACTTTTTCTCAACCTGCTCTGAACTCTGATTTTATTGTTAGCACTTTGTACTGTAAATTCTGGCATGAACATTTTTAGGAGCTGTTTAGCCGGGTCATTTTCTTTGTAATTGCATTTGAATCTCTACAGCAGAGGCACTATGAGCTTCTGAAGTGCGAGGGAGGTTGGATTTGCTACTTGTGTTTCAGTCAAGCCTTTTGAGGTAACCTTTACTAAAAGAAACAAGCCATCTTACAGAAATAGTATTTCTTGACTAATATGCAATCTGAAGAGCTCTTCAATTTTACAGTATTATAGTAAAATTTACTGTGACTAGAATGGGATTATTTGTGGACAAAATTAATCACACGCACTTGTAGGATTGCACTTGCATTTTGGGAAGAACTCTTTGATTTTTGTGTAGGTGGGGACCTCAGAATTTTGACTGTGGCTCTGCATATGTTGCTGTCCCTTTCTTTTACATTGTTCCTTTGTTTCCATCAATTATTGGAGCACTGAAGTGTGAAAACACAGGTAATAACATGCTTAGAGGGATTAAAGTGTAATTAGCAATGGATGCTACTCAATAAGCATGAGTATGCTGGCAGACAGTGCATCAGTAGCTTGGAAACAGTCAATGTGCTGTATCTGGCTTGCTGGCGTTTGGTGAACATCAGAAAAAGGCATAGATGCTGGTGGAGGATATGGAGATATGAGAACAACTTCTGTGTTGAAATAAGTGAAGATCACAGGAGGAGAAGGGGATCATCACAGGACAGTGAGAAGGGTAAGGAGACGGGAGAGATAAGGCAAAGGGCGTGGAAGCGTAAATCTGTAAGAAAAGAGGACTGCATTACTTTTGGTGCTCAAAGAACTTTAGTTTTAGCTGATAGTAGTAATCATTGTTCCCTAAGTAGCTTGTATGTCCTGGGTATGTGCATGTGATGTGAAACCAAGGAAAAGATGTTTATTTGGTTTAAACTGTTGAAGCGTTGTTGGTTTTGAAAATGCTGTCCTTGTGTAGGCTAGCAGATGCTCTGTCCTCGAAAGCATTCCCACTCTCTGTATTCTACAGTAATGGAAATTTTTAATTGCACTTGTTTTTTTTTTCATTAAAATCTCCTCTCACTTGTTTTCATCAGGAGTAACGTTTTCCTTTTTCTGGAAGACTCAAGACCAGCAGGCTAAGTTTCTCCCTGCCTCTGGTGGACAAGTAATTTCCAGTGGTTTCAAAATCTGTTCAAGTGAAGGCGAAGGCTCAGTGGAATTTTACACCCGTGGGAATGCAATGATGAAGTGGAAGGCAAGCTTTAGTCCACCAGGTAAAGTTTATAATGTTTATTTATTTAATTATTTGTTATATTTTACTTTATTCTTGCAGAGAGATGCAGTGGTAGGAGCACAACTTCAGGAAAGAGAAGTGGATATGTAAAAATAGCTACAGAGCTCTCTGCTCGAGAATTCGCTTGATGGGAGGGAGAGATGAAATATGAACTGAAAAACCAGTGATATTGTATTATAGAATATTCGCCATTCAGTAACAGTCCTCGGACTCAGGTTCCAGTTGTTTCTGAAGAGGAATCCTTATTGACATCAGTAGATTAATGAGGGTTTAGATGGGAACATGAGTGAAGAATGCGGGTTAATCCCTGGCAGTTCTCAGAATATTCTAAAACAAGATAAGTGTGCTGTCCTCTACTGCCTCCTAAATTAGGACTTTATTTGGTAACTGTCTAACTAAATGTTCAGTGCTTTGGTCATTTTATTACCTGTTGAGTGTCAAGTTTTGTATGGCATGGCATAGTATTAATAAACATTTTGGTATATCACACCTCCTACTGCTTCTGTCTAAACTGTGTATTGTTTGGGAGCAATATTACCTAGTGACTGGAACAAATTCTGGTCTTCTAATAAGCCAATGACAGTCACTGAATCTTTTCTTGCCTTAATTTGACTACCTGTACATTGGTAAGATAGGACTTTCTCACCTCGTTGAGGCAGAGTTTTATAAAGCTTAATAAATTGGTTTAGAAATCTTATTTTAAGAGAAAAGCTGATAAACAGTAAGAATAATTCATAGAATCATAGAATGGTTTGGATTGGAAGGGACCTTAAAGATCATCTGGTTCCAACCCCCCTGCCATGAGCGGGGACATCTTCCACCAGACCAGGTTGCTCAGAGCTCCATCCAACCTGGCCTTGAACCCTGCCAGGGAGGGGGCAGCCACAGCTGCTCTGGTCAACCTGTTCCAGTGTTTCACCACCCTCATGGTGAAGAATTTCTTCCTAATATCCAATTTAAATCTGCCCTCTTTTAGTTTACAGCCATTGCCACTTATCCTATCACTACACACCCTTGTGAAAAGCCCCTCTCCATCCTTCCTTTAGGCCCCTTCAGGCACTGGAAGGCTGCTGTAAGGTCACCCCGGAGCCTTCTCTTCTGCAGGCTGAACAGCCCCCAACTCCCTCAGCCTGTCCTCGTAGGAGAGGTGCTCCAGCCCTCTGATCAACTTCGTGGCCCTGCTCTGGACCCGCTCCAACACATCCGTGTCCTTCTTATGTTGGGGGTTCCAGAGCTGGACGCAGAACTCCAGGTGGGGTCTCACAAGAGCGAAATAAAGGGGCAGAATCCCCTCCCTCGACCTGCTGGCCACGCTTCTCTTGATGCAGCCCAGGATACGGTTGGCTTTCTGGGCTGCAAGCGCACATTGCTGGCTCATGTTGTTGTTGGAAATTCACACGTTTGTGGATTATCCAATTCAAGTGAAAATTAATATTATGTTTTCAGCCCCCCAAGTATAACAAAGAAACTGTGACAGCTTTTGACTAGTCTGTTTGCTTATTCTTCAGTTCTTGCAGTTGTTATGCAGTTCTTGCTGAACTGAGTTTTGAGTTTTGCAGAGACTTCAAATCATGGCCAATTATACTTAGCATGTGTAATTTATGAAACTGCATTGAGCCCAAGTAAGAGTTCGGACAAAAGCTAAGTGGCATTCTGCCAAAGTATGGGCTTCCCCATGGGTGTAAAGATTAATATACACAACATCAGCATTCCATAATTCACTCTTGGCACTTCCTATACAGCTCTATAGCATTGTACAAGTCAGCAAAAACTTACTGAACAGGAAACGCTCTAAATGGAATTGATTCTTGGATTTTGCTGTGACTTTTAATGTTTTGCAGGTCCTTATTGGACTCATATTCTCTTTACTTGGAAATCGAGAGAAGGACTGAAAGTCTACGTCAATGGAACTCTAAACACAACTGATCCAGATGGGAAAGTTTTCTACGATTATGGAGACCCCAGTGAAAATCTTCTGACTGGGACAGAGGGAGATCAAACTAAGCGCTATGTGAATGGGGCATTTGATGAATTCATTATATGGGAAAGGGCACTCACCCCCCATGAAATTGAGCAGTACTTTACAGCTGCTATTGGTGAGTATATTCACGGTTGTCATGATTCATCTTCTGTAAAGATGCTGACTTCAAAATGTTTAGTGTGTAGGATTTGTGTTCATTTTACACCTTTCAGCTATTGAACATAATTTTTAGAGGCAGAGAAAGTCAGGTATGAATGTCACTGAAATGCTCAGCTGTCTTTGGATGTGCAGTCTTTTTATCCTAGGTTCTGGCTCCTTAAAAAGGTCATAAAAAAAATACCAAGACCTGAAGCATCCAGCCATTAGATCCCCGAGCATTGAGAGAAGAGGAGCCATAATTAGACTTGAGGCAGAAGAGTTTTAGGAAAGCCTGACTCTGGATTTCGAACTTGCACTCTGCTGGTTGTGTAACTTAGAGCCAAGTCACTCGGTGTATTCTATCAGAGGTGGATAATAGTGGTTCTCTCTCCAGTTCCTGGAACGTTAAAGACTTATTAACTCATGTATGCTTGTGAACTAAAAAGAAAGATATCAGCTGAAATGTAATATAAAAGACAAAGAATCAGGATTGGAACGAAAACTTAGAACACTGGCCAGTAAACCCTGTCAGTTGTTTTATGGATCTTTATAATAAATTTTTCACTGCAAGGAAGGTTGTTGCTATTAAGTGCTTGTGTGTGAGTAGCAATTAGAAAACATCCATCTTGGGAATAAAGCTGTGGGGCATCTGGAACATTTGGCTTCACTGGCAGTTTCACTGCTTTCATTTATTCTTACTAGGTTACTGAGAGCTAAAGCAGTTACACCCATAACTCTCATGCTTTTAAAGCCATGGGAACCGTTTTCACAATGGAAACTCTTTGAATAACACAGAACTTCTGATGCATGATTAGAAACTAAAATGTATGTGCTTGTGACTTCCAGGCTTGATTATAGCCATTAAATATATACAAAATATATTTTTTCAAAAAAGAAAATAGGCACTAGTTTCTGTAGAATTGAAGTCACTGAAAAGTAAAATCTTCCTTCTAATGTAACATGAAGCCATCTAATTGCTTTGCCACACAAATAATAGCAATTGCGCTGAAGTTTTTTTATTTTAAAACTTTTTTATTTTAAAGTGATTTCTATGAAAGTTATCAAAAATTCTGATTGGGAGAGTATTCATTTGATACAGGAAGTAGTTTTAAAATCTTTAAAAAAATAAAAAAGTTTTATTAGCTTTATAATGTTCTGGTCATGTTGGAGAAAATGCTTTTGTATTTGGCTGTTGTATCTTTCACAACAATGGAGGGTTACTATAACAGTATCCAACTCAAAGCTACCATAAATCACGTTCTTTGATTTAGTGTAACTCAAGAAGAATGTTATGTTGCTAAACTCAAGAGCGGCAGATTTTCAAATTGACCTGATTCATCTATGTGTGTGCCCTGTTTTACTGTCAGAGAAGTATGCCTTACGTTAATACAAAGAGATCTCTCTTTCTTTTTTTTAACCCCTTGATTCTTGTTGAACTCACAGTAACCATGCTCTGCAGCCCTCCACCTCCCATCTTCACTCTAATAAATAATCAAGGCGGCATGGAAAGCTCTTTCCACAAATGCAAATCCTGTTCAGGACTTAAATTTCTACTGGAGCTCAAAATATCTGGTGGTTGGACATTAATGCTTGTAGCTGGCTTTTGAAATGCTGCAGAAAGTGTTGGGTGCTCGCATTCTACTAAAGTCTAAATTTTTAAGAAGTTGTACAGAATTTTGCCTATATCCTACCTTTCAATCCATGCTGATTTCTAGAAGGCTGTATAGCAAACTCCCCCATTTATACATTCATGCTGTGAGCTTTTGTGAGTTTACTGCAATTTGCATGACATTAGGTGTTCACGGGTTTTCAGGGTCATCTGGAACTATCAATTTTCTTTGAAAAATAAATTTCGAGCCTCTTTACTGAAGGCGAAGCTTGATGTGTCTTTTCTGGGGACTGAGGAATTAAAATATAAAGGGATGCTAGGTGTGTCTATATATATTTTAGAAGTGTGAATAATTTTAAGCAAATATTATTTTAAAGTGCTCAGGTGATTTGGAACACTTGAGAAATGTGGAGTGTTGAATTTTTTGCTTTTCCCTTAAAAGCAGTGGACTGATAATATTTTATAAATTTTCCAATTTGGTGGATGAAGATAGAACACTCTCAGAAGAGGCAATGGATATTACAATACTAATCAACATAGTAAACAAAAGTTATTCTTGGTATCTATTTATCGACTTTGGAGGACTTCAAGTGGGGTTAAAGCTGGGCTAATGTGATTTGACATAAGGAACGTAACAGGACAGCCGTTTTTTGATAGAATGAATAATCATGTTCCTTCTGGATCCATGAGAAAAATGTGTCCTATATATGCAACTACTGTTTGATTGTGCCGAAATACCACACTCCTGGCAAATATAAATTCTTGGTAAGACATAGATTAGAAGAAAATTTTATTTCTCTATCACAAATCACCAATAAACCCTTTTGCACAGAAAGGAATCGATATTTTTAAAATGGAGCGATTGGAAACTGTCCAAAATCGAGTTTATTCCTTCGGTGTCGACGAATCATTTATGACATGCTCGTATGGTAATTTTCAATGGATATAGTGCTAGCGGGTGACATTTATTAGTAAAGCCTATCTGATTGATAGAAACCTCACTGTTGCTTGAAATAAACTTACAAACACTTATTAGAGACATTATCTGTAATATGCTCAAACTGCAGAGGTTGTGTTTTGACTCCTTGACCTCTGTCATTTGTTGTATGCAAAACTAGCGTGCCCCAAAAGCTTGAGTATACCACCATTTCTACCAGCCTTCTTTTATATGAGGGTGCCTTAGATTTGCTGCAAGCAAGGCACTTATTTCCATTTGTTTTGAATATTTCTTACAGACTTCTTTAAAATGGAAACATTTTTCTGAACTTGCCTGCATGGGTGTGATGTTGTTCGGCACTCGGGCAATTTAGACTCAAGACATAAGTAACCATTAGCATTTGGAGATCATAGCTGAGACTGAAGTCTCATTTTTTCCAGTGTCTGTCTGCTCCCAGTCCTGGTTTATCACATATACAGAAATACAGCAAAGTCATATATGACATTGTCAGAAGGGCCTATAGATTATTAGCTATTTCTGATAAGACATAGGATTTTTTTTAAAAAGAGGTAGAGAAGGAAGATGGATGCCAATGTTTAATTGTACAGTTGTCCTTTTTTGATGGGGATATAACACTTGAAATTTCACGTTTGCAAACAAAGGTTTAATTTTAAGTGTTTAAGACGTAAACTGCAAGGCTCATCTATATAAAGATGATGAAATAAAATTGAGAGGATCCATAAATTAAATGCTTTAAACAAGCCTGTGTAGCTACAGTACTGCAAATAATTAAAAAGCACAGAACAGCAAATATGTTACTTGGTTAGAACCGATTCAGCCTGCAGTGGGAGTATCACATTTGTCAGCACTCTCATTCGTGTATATATTTTCCCCAGGTGTGCAAGTTTTGCTTCCTTCAACACTTCCATGGTCTGTGATGACAACCACTACAAAACCTCTGGTAGGACAGCCCTCATGACTCTCTTCTGTAATGCCAGAATGTGTGTAGATTAGAGTTACAGACTCGCCTCTCTTTACAATCTTCATTAGTGGCACTTAGTAGTCCAATTAGAAATGCTTTCAGATATGCATAGGGAGAATTTTTAGCCATTATCAGAAGATGGGAGTACTACAAAACTCTTAATGTAGGACAAATAAAGGAAATAATTGTTAAATAAAAATATTTTCTATATTAAAGAAAGGAAAAAATTAGAAACTTCTGAAATATTTCAATGAACTTTGAAGATATTTGACACTCAAAAATATTTTTCTGATTTTTCATCTTATTTCCTTTAAAATTTGAAAAAAATTCCCACCACAATAACAAAACTATTTTCATCTGTGAAGTAAATGATTAATGAAAAATATTTAAATCAAATTAATTTTTCATTTGCAGAATACATACCATTAGCTGTAGTCAGCCTACAAGCAATTAGCTTTTGCAATGTATTTTCCCTTTCTTGCTGTCTGCAGTGTCAAAGTCCTGTTAGTTTTCTTCTTGTTCAGAGAGGCTTTCAGGAAACCACGGCAGATAGGACCTAAATTGCTAATGAAAGGCGGGAGCTGTGCCTGTATATTCTGTTTATCCCATCTATCTGTCTGTGTGCTTTCCTTCTCCCTTGGCTTATGTAGCCCCAGGAGTCTGCTATGCCTCAAACTCCCTTTTCAGCTAAACCAATAAATAATGACTGCTGTATGGAACAATTTCTGATGAGTTGTATCTCTCTCCTGTAGCTCTCTACAAATGCCTATCATCCCATCATAATGAATCTAACCGAGGAGAGAGGGAACTTCCGCTCCCCCGACACCATGCTGGGCTACCTGGAGAACGTCTCCTTCAGCTTGCCCAACAAATCCTTGTCAGAAAATACTGCTCTAAGCCTGACGGAGGTAAGTGTCTGTCACATCTGTGTCTGGAGCCAGATGACCCTGAAATGTCTCCAGAAGCTGGAATATCGAATGCGGCTTTGAAAGTTTTTGCTGATTTGCGGAAAATGCACATGAAAAAAGCAGTAGCTATTTCAGGGAGTAACAGAAGGTGAGCTTCAACCAGAGAAAATAGTTTAAAGATGTCATTAATTTTTCAGGATATTATTTAATGCACAAATCATAGCTACTTGGAACCATGACCACACATCAAAAATAATTATTTAGTTGAGCAGGAAACAGGAGGAGAAAATAATTTGGTTTTTTTTTCTTTCTGCTGCAAATCTATCCAATGAAGAATATAAAATTCTGGAAGAAAAATCAGCATTTCTCTGCATGGCCCAGCTGATCTAAAATGCAGCAGAGTTTGACAGCCATCTGTCAGGTGCAGGACATAAAGACACTGTCATCAGAGTAGTGGCAGCAGCAGAAGGGAGGCACACATGAGCTGACAGCAAACTTACGTGGGTGCTGGGAGCACACTGGTTGTGGCTGTATCAGCCTGGCCCCAGGGCAACTGCCTGAGTATAAACTTGTAATTTATTACCTTTGAGATTCACACCTGCACCAGAGGGTTAAAAAATTATCGATTACTGCTGTCTGCACAACCTTTTGGTAGCATTTATTGCTTCTTGTAGTGAGCAGAGGGCAAGTGGTGCCCCTCATCTGGCTTCTCTTTCGCAAAGTCCTGCGTTATTCTTGCTGGACTCTGTGGTGGCGGAGGCACATGTCCTGCTCCGCCAGCTCTGCGCGGGAGGTGGAAAGCTGTAGGAGAGGGCATTTTGGGATCGTGGTGTCCTTAGCTTCTGTGAGTTAAAAGCTTTATCTTGTACCAGGTTCCGATCGCACCCAGGACTCCTGTGTGGACATATCACAAATCTCCACTGAAACTGGTTCATGGAAAGATCAGGTCCAAAGCTTGGCTGAGTAATTTATTTTTGTTTAAGCTAATCCACTAAGCCAAAAAAAAAAAAACCACGGCGTTTTCTGCAGTTGGAGCTGAGGACAAGGGGTCGTGTTCTCCTGACATAAAGTTAGCCTGCTGTAAAATGGTGGGCATCTAATTCCCTGATTTCGGCAGGCTAGAAAGCTGTTATTACAGTAATCAGCGCTGGCCTCACCAGTGATTGTTCCTTGAAGCCTGCAGGTAATACCAAGGTGACAAGGATTATTTACTCAGACAAACAATATAAATAAATGCTTCTGAAAACTATATGGACAGCAAATGATAGTTTGTGTTAAAAGCTTAGCATTTGCAAACTGTGAAGCTTGGATTTTGTGGATCACAGTTTAATATCTATCAAAAAGCCTTCTAAAAAGCTCTAACACATTGTTTCCTTTGTTTTGCCAAAAATTTTGCATTGGCTTTAAATTGAAAATGGAACATCATCCTGTCAGATGTCTTACCTGTTTCCCTCTTCATTTCAGTTGCCATTTGCTTGCTCATTCATGCTATCTGACGGTGCTGTGTGTGCCGTGAAACTGATTTGCAGACAGAAATGTGGGACATGATTATCTTTAGCAAAGCTATTTTGGGAAGCAAACACAAGCGAGTCCTCTTCATACATACCGACTCTGTCATTTGTCTGACTGATGGATGGGCTTTGTATTGTCTGCAGCTAATTCCCCCAAAGACAGCCACTGAGCATGCATCCTATTTTCCGTAAAGTTATCTCTGTCCTGATTGTCGTATGCCTCACGGCACAGGAAAATTTGATTTAAGTGATATGCAATAAACTTTCTGATTACTGACACACATTTATAATGCATTGCTTCCGACAAATCTGACTTGTGCTTTCAGTTATAATGCTGCTCTGCTGGGTAGCTCCAGCACTCCTGCTTTTCTTCCCGTTCCAGTGGTCTAACACAACCTTGTTGGAGTAATTGTGGAGCAATGCTGTGACCCGAAATCAGGAATACTCGCTGAATGCTCTGGGCAATTTGGGCTGGGTCCTGGGTTTAGGGTAACTTCTGTGCACATCAGGTAGAATCCCACATGGAGTGTTTGAGAGGGGCTGCAAGGGTTGTGCTGCCCAAAAGGAAGCTCAAGTAGCAACGCTCTGGTACTGCCCTACTGTAAAATTATGCTCAGAAAAGTCTTACAGTTTGCTTCCAGGTTTCTCAGTGGATCTTTTTATATTAAGTTGATGATTTTAAGACATTTTAACAGATAAGTTTAAGCAAGAGATGTGGGTTTTTTCTTTCAATTTTCTGTGCTCCCTTTCCTCCTGCTATTTGTCTTCATCAGTGAGACTGCTTAGGACAGGGACTGTATCGTGCTGAGCACTTGAGCAGTGCTCACTGTGACAGTTCTTGACCTCAAAACCAACATTTAACTGCAAAAGTTAAGCAGATAATAAGTTCTACGAGTGGTGGGACCCAGATATACATCTAGTGCTGTCGAAATATCTCGTCATCTAAGACTAAAAGAGGTATTAAAGTCATATGAGTTTAGATAAAATGTGAGAGTAGGTTTGCCTTAGTCTTAGTTCCAGTGTTGTCACCTCAGCTGCAGTATAATGGTTGCACTTTGGGAATTTCACAGTGGTATTACTTTTAATAAATAAAATATTACTTTAAAATGTCACCATACAGAAAATGGTGAGAGTGCTGGCAGGTAGAGAAGAATCTGTGACTTCAAAGAAAATGGGCTTGTCATGTTAAAATAAACCTAAGAAAATCCTAGCAGAGATCTGCCTTGCTTCCTTACCAAAAGATATAGCTGATAATCAAATAATATAATTTTATTTATCTTTTAGGCATTTTTAAAAGCTATTGAAGACTTTCTGTTACTGCCCAACTGGACTGATGTACCAGAGGTAAGACAAATGTGCTTAGATTTGTAGGCTACTTCAGTTGCATAATTTCACAAGGATAGTAATGAAACTGGTTGCCTCTATTATTCTTCTTGTTAGGACTTTTTGGCATTGTGGCTTACTTATTTTCTCAGATGTCACTTTCATATTTGCAGGAAAGATCTGTGGGAAAAACAATTATGTCATTTTCTTTTGTGATGCGTTTTTGCAGGTTAAACTAAGGGAACTTTATCTGCTGCTCTATCCACATATTTCAGGATGAATGAAACAGAATTGTGTTTGTAAAATAACAAATATTGTCACCAAAGTGTTTAATCACTCCCTTTTCCGCACTGAACTGATATTTAGAAGTTTGTATTTGTTTTGTAGATTGCAATACAGGTGAAATACGTGGTAGTGTTTACTTGTTTAGTGAACTGAAGCTTTGAGAGAGATTAAACCTAATACAGGGAAAAGTAACTTGTATCAATGTTCGTTCTCTTCTAGTCTACCTTTCAGAACACAGAGAAATGCTTGCAGGAGGAACCTAGGAATTTCTTGAGATTTTTGTTTGAATCTTAAGAGAGGTGCTGATTTCAGAACAGAGCACTTTTAAACTCAGAGAAGGAGAGGCTAAAGTAAAATAAGGTCTCACTGAAGACTAAAATGCTTCTAAGACAAAAAGATGTCAGATTGATTTAACTTCTTAGCCTAAAATCCTTGATCATCTCTGATGTAAATAGATTTCAGAGAAAATAGATTTCTTTTTCATTAAAACACGCATTCACTCTGACATTTTATGGATCACATTGCAACCTGGAGGATTGTTTTCCATGGGACGTGTAAACACTCTGAAAATAGCTTTATAGTGGGGAACATTTTAATAAAGAGGAGAGAAAGGCCAAACTGTAGTGACTCAGCTTATGTTCCAACAAAGAACTGATAGCAGTCTTTATATGTTGTCAGAATAATCTTCTCAGTTCTTGGCCTCATCTGCTGAATCCTGAGTACCGCTGACTGTCAGATGCTAGTGGGAGCAGGGAGTCATTTGGAGACATTCGATAAAACATAGTATTTTGTAAGGTCAGGCGCTGGGTGGCATCAATTTGTGTAACATTTTATCCACTATGTGTGGGGGAGGTTGTGGAGAAAGTCACATTTGACTTTGGACGGTTGAATGATGAGTCACACAGGAGTTTAACAGGGCACCTTGGCATTTTGTGCTATGAACTGCAATTTCTGTTATTGTAGAGCCTTCTCTTTCTTCTTCCCCCAGACCGCTCACATCTTTGGAAGTTTAATTCAAACTATTGACAGTGTGATGGCTCACATGACGTGCAATCTGGACACAAACTCATTACCTTTAACTGTTGAGGGCACGTCACCTGTGGCAGGTAGGATTTAGCAGAAACGTTCTCTCTGGATTGTCTGGGTGTCCTAAATGCTTTTGTGCTTGCAGCCCCTCCTTTGCCAACATGAAGGAGGAAATCAAACCAGATCATTTTCTCTTTTGAGTACAAAACAATATTTAAGTTGCAGAAAGATGACTGTGCAGTTAGTCCAGAGGTAACCAGCTCTGGCTGTGCTTGAACTTCCTTGAGGTTATTTGGGGAGGGGCTTAGAATATGAATTCCATGAAGTGAATCTAGTAATGCTGTGCTGTGCTTGTAGGCAGTTAAAGGGCCTAGAGCTCTTATGGAGCACTTCGAAGTTGCAGATATCTGGATGCTACAAAACCTAAATTTTGCAAGGCTTTTGTGAAAGATTGCAAACAATAGGAATAGTTTTGACCTTTCCGGAGAATTTTATTTTACTGCTGTTTAGCATCCTGGAACCCTAATTTCATCTGCACCTTTGGATGCTACAGGTAGCAAAGGTAATTAATCTGTTCCAGCACTCTGCCTGGTTGAGATTTATATGAGGGGGCAAATAACCTGCACAGTCACCAGTACCATGAATCACTGCACATACTCTCTTGGACACTGGTGTTCTCAAATGGAGCGGTGGAGGTCTGAAATAATGCCTTCAAATGTCAGCGGAAGTGTGTGGTTATCAATCTGTTTTGCTTGCCCTGGTAAGCTCGGTATTTGAGCATGGGTGAAGTGATCCATGGTATATTAACAGTGCGTGTACCACCTTCTCTGTCATAAAGGAATCAGATACATAAGGCAATTTTATACTCAGGGAATTTGCTATATTTTCTGCAAACATCTGGGGTTTTAAATTCAAGACTTGAAATAGCTATTAGGGAAGTCTAGTTAAACAGTCAAGTAGGTTGTAGAGGCTATTGAATTTGTCATATTTTTGTTTGGCTTATCACACAGATTACACCTTGGTCAAAATGCGTCCTCAGACTCTGAATTTGTCCCACTATCGATTTCCATCTCGAGGACAGAGTTATATTTCCATTCCCAGTGAAGCTTTTCATGAAAAAGGTAAGAAAAAAATTTAAAGGGGGGAGGAGACTCACATAAACAGGGTATCCAAAAATTATTTTGCCCGAAAATAGGTTTTAATTTGCTTTATTTTTCCAAGTAACCAATTTGATCACTGTGGATGATACTGGCTCTAAAGAAGCAGAAGTTGTCCTGTCATACTAATGAATGATAAATGTGGTAGAATTTTTGTATTACTTGAATTAGTCTTGAATAATACAGTTGGGCCACAGAGACTGAAGCCATTTATTTTTGACACCTTTTTACTTCAGGGAAGCCATCATTTAATAAATTATTTTTAATTATTTTTAATCATCTGAACTGGTTATTTTTAAGAAATTCCAGGATGTCGGATCAGGTATTGCTTATGTCTTCATGCAAAAGCACTCTTAAAATGTATGAAATTAAACTATAGAATGACAGGTTTAAGCAACAGCAGCTACGGAAACAGAATGAAGATGTAAACTCACAGTCAAGACAAAAAGGCAGAACTTAATAATCCACACCTAGGCTAAAATTTTAATAATCTCATAAGCAAGGCATGGCAAAAATCTGAAGCTTTAGTCAAAACTAAAAGAACAATGTTTGGAGTTAATTGTGTACATTTTAATCGGGGATTGAAGGAACCCATTTACAGAAACATCTACCTGCATCCTCAGATCTTTGAAAATCTGACCTGTGTGCCCTAAATGGCAATCCACGGAACTTACACACCCAGACACCTTTCCACAGCCGCTTCTGTGGAAGGAAGGCTGGTCCCTGTTCGTAAAGTACAAGGTTAGCTGCAGATAACCTCCAGTGAGAGATACTCTGATAATTACTGAACCCTCTACCCGATTTCTGACGACAGCTTTGTTTCTTTGCACTGGCAGGGGGCTCTGGCTGGAGACTTCACTGCACGTGCTCTGAGGCTTGAATACCTATAATTGCAAACCAACTTGTAATGCTGAAAATAGCATATGAGGACTCTTCCTTTCCTGCTTACAGAGTCTCTCACCATGCAGATTTTCTTTTTCTTCAGAACATTGTCGTGCTTGGTATCCTGAAATAATCCAGCCTGTTAACTGTTTAACTCTTTTCCAGCTAAAGCTCACCTCTGAGCAATTTCAGCTTTCAGGCCACACTTCTACACTGCCCAAATGAGCTAACCTAAAAACTTCTTATTCCACCCTAAACAGCTGACACTATATAAATACTTGGAACCCAGAAAAAGGGGTATTGAAACACATCTGTGTGGCTGACACTTAGAAAATATGCATCTGTCTCTTCACTCACATGCTGGAGAACCCATAAATACTTGGAATGTAGGCAGCAAACAGACAACCAAATTGGAAACTGGTTGCCCGTGTCCAAGTTTCATAAACTGCCAGTTAATGTAGGTGGTGGTGAAGTAGCCTTGATATTACTGTAGCTACCATTGAGGCACTGGCTCTGGTATGTCATGAGACACTTTCTAGTGCTATATGGAGATTTATAAATGACAGCTGATTGCTTTAACAACTTATTTTGGCAGTCCATTTGCTCAGGGCAGGCATCCTTGTATTTCACTCTTGATATCTGTCTCCTGTGCCGTACTGCAAGATGTACATACTTTTTCACTTACTTAAAAGAATGATCAGAAATCTGCTAAAGCAAAGATATGAAAGTCCATAGAAGTCAAGGCTCTTAATTAACACAGGGTTTCAGGTCTAGGAGAGAAATGTCTCTTGCTGACAATTGTTGCACTGAGGAATAACCCCTGTTCCCTTTCGACAGCTTGGATTACCATTGTTGGCCTGCTTTACCATAACATGCACTATTTCTTCCATAATATCAACCCTTTGGATACCAAGTAAGTATCTCAGACCTGTCATGCCATAACAGCTTGCTTATTACCTTAGTGATACACCTTTATAGCAGTCATGTCATTATCAACTGTAAATAAATTACGAGCCATAATCCTGATTCTGCAATATTGAGGAGGTGTAGTCATTAACTAGAGAGAGATTAAAGCTTACATTAGATGTTCTACTTTATGTTGTAGTAAAATAGATTCCCATAGCGACATGTTTTTCTTTGTCTTCTCCTTCCATTCATCATATCTGGTATTAGAATTTCATAATTTTAATCTGTCTCATAAAAGGAAATTACATCTTTTCTCCTGACACATATAAAGATACAGTTTGCATTAAAATGAAACAAGTAAGAAAACATAACATCCCTCTTTAGATAAGATCTGAACCCTAATCCTAGAAACCTGTAAAGTAATTTTACAACAGGAGACCAGGCAATGCTTAAAAGACCTTTTGTTTTATGTGCTGCATCAATGAAATCATTAGCAGATAAGATAAAGTAAATGCAAAGCTGCGTACCTTTTGGCAATACAGTTCCCCAGGGAATCTTGCAAGACCATTCACGTAAATCATTACACTTCCCTTTTAAGCTACCATGATTTTATGTTTTTATTTGATCTACACTGGGGTACGTAGATTAGTTTACACTTTCTCGCAGTCTTTTCCAATCTGCGACTTTTCGGTGTGTTTACGACAGCGGAAGGAGCGTAGCAGCATCTCAGCTGTCACGAATGTTAGGATTGCCTCCCTTTCTTTACGTACAGCTACACAGAAGGTCATGATCGCGGGAACTTCCTTGTGAACTTCAGGGAAATATCCTGGCTTATGATCAGATTGATCACACTGAATTAATAACACAGCTATTACTAAACAGTAATACTTAGTAATACCAAGTAGCAAGTTGTACAGTTGTTTACCCTGCTCTCTTAAAAAAAGGGCGCTTAGCAGGTGGCTGTAAAGGAACCGTGTAATTAATGTGCAATATTTCTTACTGACATGAAGAAATAGCAAGTTTAGCAAACACAATACGGTGAAAAATGCCATGTGTCAAAACACGGTATTCTAATGCATCGTCATAGAGTCCACAGCTCCTGGGACTCTGATGATGCAGCACAATAAAACAGTTATGTCATCTTTGTGTACCTTCTCTGAATTTTGTGGAGTAGGACAACCTAGAGACCCATTCTTGTTCCACTGAGTTATGTGTATTTTTATTGCTCACTTTTGAGAAGGAAGGATCTGGCCCTGCTGCAATGTTAGAGAAAAACACAGAGACATGAGAAGAAAAGTCCCCTAGATTTCTAAAACTAATCCAAATGACTTGAGCTGTTTGCAGTATGTAATGTACTACAGAATCATGTCTGTATAATTCTAGATGCAG
>Ga0065711_1007438_pt1 | contig 19648 bp, 12 predicted proteins | sample Hoacrofraction12_FD_59098 | JGI IMG/M metagenome (GOLD analysis project Ga0065711, IMG submission 59098) | Hoatzin crop microbial communities from Cojedes, Venezuela - Epithelial fraction 12 v2 (version 2) | ecosystem: Host-associated > Birds > Digestive system > Esophagus > Crop | place... | reverse complement strand
AGGCTGCCCAGGGAGGTTGTGGAGTCTCCTTCTCTGGAGATATTCAAGACCCGCCTGGACAAGGTCCTGTGCAGCCTGCTGTAGGTGACCCTGCTCCGGCAGGGGGGTTGGACTAGATGACCCACAGAGGTCCCTTCCAACCCCTACCATTCTGTGATTCTGTGATTCTGTAAGCAACAGAGAGCCAGAGATGTCATGGCAGCTATTTGAGCTCTTTTTTGGGGTCTGTTTTATCTACATGGAGGAGAGAGGGGTCAGGGTGAAAAGATTATCTTTGCCAGGGCTGCTGTTTTTGGAGGTACGGTGGTGAGCCCATTCAGGGCTGTGAGGTGAGGCTGGTAGGATCAAGATGCTTGGCCGTGCACAGAAGGCTCTCAAACAGCAGGGTGAGTGCACGCATGAGTCTGCATGTATGTCCCATGTGCACAGACATAGTGCTGTTGTCACTCAGCCCACGGCATGACTAGCAGAGCCTTTAAAAAGAAACCACACACGCACAAATATTTTATGTGCATGCCTTATACATAAGGCATGGGCCAAACGACTTGCCCACACAGTTCTGAAATGTACCCTTTTTAATCCCTTTGGTGCCAAGGAAATGTTATTGACTACAAATGGTGACAGGGAGAATTGCACAATCCAGTCCATACGTATAAAAACCAGCAGGCTGAGCATAAATGCCTGTTTGAAGGAATACAGATGAATCAGTAATGATATTAGAGTGATTAGCCAACTGCCTTAATTGATATGTACAAAACCATATGTGCTTATAAGCTTACAAATGCTAACTCATGCTTATCACCATCTGCACAGAAAAGCCACAGTAAATTTCCTTTTCCTAAATGCAGGTTTGTCATTTTAAAAGAGACGGGCTGGGAAGGGTAGTGAAAGGCTGTGCCATGAAATGTCCATCATCACTGGCACGTGGGTCTCTCTGAAACTGGATTTGTTCAGTGACTATAATAGAGGTTGGTTGTTGTCCAGGTCAGGGAAAAGAGATGAGAGAAATTTAACAACCAGCTTTTTAAGCAGAAAAATAAAAGCAAGTTCTTGTGACAAATTACGAGGAAGGACAGTTGTACATTGGGTCCCCTTCCTCTGCAGCTTTCTCCTGGCTCTTTCCTAGACTTGTATATGAACCCGCAGGAGAATGCTAAAGAAGAGCAATCCAGAAGTACCTAAATGACTTACCAGTCCACAGACAGGTCACTGGTCACCAAAACCGTTGGAAAAGCAATGATGGCGGAAAATGGCCAAGTGTATATTTTTCCCCAAAGTTGCTGTGAGAGCCTTTGGCTGGAGGTACAAGTCCTTATCACCACAACCAGGTGGGGTGTAGGGCGCTGTCTGAATTGCTGCAGAACAGTTCATGTCCATGGTCCCTCATCAACTTCAGGCAAAATCAGCTGCCTTTGTTTAAAATCAGGTGTGATGGTAGCTAAGCGAACAGCAAGAAGTAGCCTAGAATAACAGTCCCATTGCCAGGAAAATGATTTAGCCTGACTGGAGTGCTCTTGTGTCCATAAGCCAGCTCTGCTGGCTCTGCTGTGGAACCCTCATGCCAGGAGAAGAGCAGCAAACAACTTTAAGAAATGATCTCTTCAATCACCAGCAGTACTTGCTAGATGAGTCCAGGGCAAAGGAGAAACAAAGGTGCATCTCACCTAAAGTCAATAGCAGCAATGTAGATATAACCATGTGAGTTTGGTTCCTTTCTAGTTACCGGAGAGCAGGCTCTTCTAAACTCTAAATCCTGTGCTCTGTTTTAGTTTTTACATTAAGATGAGGTGAGTCACAGTGGAGACTCCACCAGCTACATCAACCAGAGCTCATCTAGCTACAGAGGGACCTCAGAGGGACTGTCTCTGGTGCATTTCGTGTATCCCGCATGGGTTGCTTTCCCTGCTAGAAGTTCTTATGCTCTCTGATGCTGTTTAAGCAACACTAGCAAAATAAAATCTTTTCGCTAGCTTATCTTCACTGGCCATCCCTTGGCTACAAATACGCTCCAGATCACTCACGGTCAAGGGCAATCAGTCATATTTCTGCTAATGTAGGCAGAACACACAACTGCAGTGTTGATACCAGCTCCGTGACTGGCCCTGGGGAGACAGCTGACACCCAACCTAGCATAAACCTCTCAAGATCATTGGGTCCCTCTGATTCAGCAGAGTGAGTTACGCATCACGTATTGGTTTTGTCAAGTAACAGGTGCCCTGTAAGGTTATGGGACAAATCCATGAAGATATTTAGGAGCTTACATTTTACTAAAAATCAGGAGATAAAGGAAAAAAGGTGCATATACATCCCTGTGGCCTGAAGGCTAAGTCACTTCGTTAAGCAGCACAGATGAAAGTTTTATCCTGTCTATCTCCATAGCAAAATCCATCAGGCTTTTCTGTGCTGGAGCCTGCCATTTTTGACTTGGGCTTCACGGCAGAAGACTATTAAGAGAGAAAAATTGATAAGGATTCTCCTGACACTTCTGAAACACAGAGGACATGCATGTGTGACAGGGACAGGTGAGTTACTCTCGTTTTAAAAATCCTGACAGCGCTGTGCATTAATAGTGCCATAAATATTGTATCTGTGCTGCAAAGGAAGCTGAGAAGTTGTTATAATTCAGTTGTCACCATTGTGCTGGCACTGTGTTGTGTCTGGGTGACCTGCAGGCTCAGAATAATAACGAGGGCGATTCATCAGACCCCACTAGTGACAAAGTGGAGAGGGAGTATGTGATGGGTAAAGCCTTTGATCACATTAGACAATACCAGCTGAAGGAAGGATTGGGTGGGAAGGTGCATGTGAAAAGTACAATTTTTAGACAGGTCCCAGTAGTTCTCAAGTGACAGGGAATCCCTGGGTGCCGGCAATAAGTGTCAGTCACTGCCAATTTAACAGGTACGCCTGAAACAACTCACTCCTGAGGAGCTGGCAAACATGGCAGGGGAGCAAATAAGTAAGAACCTGATCCAGGGGCCCCCAAAATGTCCCCATCCCACCTGATGCTTCATGTTATTGCACCTCAGAAAAAACAATGTCTGGTCAAGCACAGCCGGTACGGGAACAAGCTCCAGGCCACCATCCAGCCTGTGTGTGGGCAAACTATGCCATAGGAACAGAGACTCCAGGTCATGTATGGTGGGCACCAGCACCTTGTGCATGGGGCCAAAACAATACAGCTTCAGTGCTTCCTGAGCCAGGCATTTGCAGAGCAAATCAGTCTCTTGGGAACCAGCTGCTCTAGAAGCCCAAGAAGCTTGGATTCGATGTAGAGTCAATATGTATGTAAGTCAGTGTAGTACACATTAAGTGTAGTGATGGATTTGAAAATCAACAGTAAATATAAAGCCAGAATCCAATGGAAATTTCTAAAGGCCTGTAGCAAAGCTTGTCTGTGATTCCAAAACTCAGTTTTACAACAAATATGGCAAAATAGAGCAACAATAGAACTCTATGTCAATAGCTGTGCTATAGCGAAAAAGAATCAGAAGGAACTTCAGAGGTCATCCAAATCACCCTCGTCCCAAGGAAGAGTCAACAATACGATTACCAGCTTGTTTAACCTGTATTTAAAAACCTCCAGTAGCTGCAATTTAAGCTGTGTGCTTCTCGTCCTACAGACATGGCAAAGCGGTTGTTCTCTTTCTCTTTACAGGTACTTTTAACAAATTTGGAGGCTGTTATCAGTCCTTCATTCTTTACACTCTTCTGGCCCATTTAGTTTAGTCTTTCTGTGGAGCCCATGGTTTTGAGATGTCAGTGGTGGTGTTCTCCTCTGCGTTATCCCCAGCTGATTCACGTTTTCTTTGAAGAGCAGCATCCGAAACTGAGCTTAGAGCTGCAGCAGAGGCCCTTCCAGTGCTGACCAGAGCAGGAGGAATATTTCATTTATGTTGCAGGTTAAACAGCTGTCTATATTCCCCACTGTAAAATTTACCCCTTTTTTTTTCATCATATAGACAGAGTTGGCTTACAATGACCCTGCAATCCTTTGAAAACTGTCGTCTTTTCTGCAGATTTGCCGAAAACCGAGGATTTGCCATTACATATTTCTGTAAATGGCTGTTTCTACCCATGTGTGCTACCTTGAACTTATCCTTGTTGAAAATGACCCTCTTTATATTCCGACCATGCCTCCCATTTGGGAAGACTGTTTTGAATTTCCAGTCACTTTCAGCATGTTAGTAGTCCCTCCCAGGTACAAATCAGCTACAAATTTAGCAAGCATACATATTCTAGTCCATCATCCAAGTCATCAGTGGGAACACAGAACAGAGTTATGGCATCATCATAGCATGTCTTTATAGCATAGAGTAGTGGTTAGTATTTTAATCTAGAAGAAAACCTAAAGCCATGACCAGTGACATTTACAGGTGGCACAAACTGTGACATACTAAATAACCGCAAGTCAATTATACAAGGAGCTCAAGATCATTTCATAAACTGGATTCATCTGAGAAGCATGAATTCTAATATGCCAAAATGCAAATCAAAAGCATCTTTGGAAATGAAGAATGCAAGTCACACCTGTGGGATGAGGAAGTGTGTTTTGGAAATTGTGGCATTCAGACTTAACCCACTGAAAAGGGATCTTGAAGCAATACAGCAGCAAGGCATAACAACAACCCATGTACAAGTAAGCAGTAAATCATGAGGAAGAAAAAAACATCCAATGAAGGGATCTCTTAAAGAGTCAGAATGTCTCCTACATAAATATTTCCCAAGTTAAAATTAAAATGATAATTCATTTTTTTAAAAGGCTAGCAATGCACTTCTTTCAGATACCTTTCCACCTGAAAGATATCATCAGATATATGCAGATCAGCGCCTAAGATCTTCAGTGCCAGCATGATTGCTTACTCAGTGAAAGGAGTGGAGACTTTTGTGCTGTTGTCAGACACAGGGCAGATTTGTGTATTCAAGGCACCAGACGGATGTGTGGGACAAAGAACAGAATACTGCCGTCCCCAAAAGAGTGTGCAATAATCCATTTCAAAGTCTTAGGCTGTAAGTTCAGATATGCAACAAACCAGCCGTTTCCATTTCTGAAAGTTTTAAACCAGGAAGTCTTCTTAGGTAGCCCCAGCTTGCCAGTATATCTGATCACAAATGACCTTTATAAATTATGGACTAGTATGGTTTTACAGCTGCAGAGTTGAGGCTGGGAGCTCTGTTCTGTGATCATTAATTTCACACAGCTGAATAGAGACCACTGAGATCGAGTGACTTGCCCAGAGACAGGTGACAACTGAAGAACTGAATGAAGTTCTTCAGTGCCTGAACCAATAAGATTCAGGGCGATCTTATTGCTGAAGCTTTAACATGGGCTTTATTTGTTCTGCTGCAAGACCAGCAGGAAAAACCACTAACAGAACATATCTTCTAGGGGTTCATCAAAGAACAGAACAGAGCTCTTTAATTCCCTGCTAACAACTTTCCACAAACAGGAAGAAAGATTGCAGAGAAGAGGTGCAATGTCAGACCCCACATGGCAGCATTCTCAACCAAAGAACAAAAGTGCAGCAGCTGCCTGGTTTCTACCTCAGCCTCACAGTTAGACAACATCAGACCCTCACTGGGTCTGAAGTGCCACCCATCTCATCCAGCCCATTACCTCCAAGGATGGCTGTCTTGGATACACCAGAGGCTGGTGTGAGATCCTTCCTATACCCATGGCCGCAATTATGCAGGGTTATGCAAGTCTGCACTGGAAAAAACTCTGCCTATTTTGAAGATAGCATCGCAGTGGCAGCCATCTATCTAAACCTGCAAGGAGTTTCATCCAAGTAGGCTTCAGGATCCAGTGCCCTGGAGCACCCTGGGAAACTTTAAAAAAACAAGAGAAGACTTCTTTTTGCTGCTCGGTGATACTGAGAAAAAACTATTGTGCCAGTTTTCCCTAGTTGAGGTGCAGCTCTGAAATCTCCTTTATTTCCACATTTTTAACGTTTAACTGCCTGAACTGGTCCCATACAGTACCGTACAGCTCCATCTACTTTCTAATGTATTTAAATGTATGCAATATAAGTGTGGCTACAGTGCAATTAAAGTGCCATTTCTGTTAATTTTAAATGTCAGTGCAATTAAAGTTCACAGATAATAATATTCATAGATCTGTAGAATTTCCTGTGGATTTTTTCAAGCTCCCCATTTAATATTTCTGGAGATTTCCATATGTGAAAACTTCATCTTCTGTTATCACCAGTGCTTGGTTAGTTGCAGAACTTCCTTACTCACAGAAGTACTATCTTTGACCTAAGGCTTGCCTGTGCTGAGTATCTGTTGCAGACTGATACGTGGTCATGCTAGACTTACTTTTCATCATTTTTTATCAAAAATCACCTGCAATTTTACAGTTCTTTAATCTGCAGACAACTTTACTGAGATACAGGGATAGTCCATCCCCATGCACACTGGAAACGGATAAATATCCTAGAGAAACAGCTACTGCATCTGCAGTGATCTCCTTCTGCTTTCACACAGGGCTATGCCAGTGACAGGCATCATACAGCCTGATTTTCGGAGTGCCATGCTGTCCTGGGGGCTTTCTGGCTGCCCTGTACCCTCCCTTTGCCACGGCTAGAGCAGAGCCAGACCCTTGCCACTGCTCCTGCCTGAGAAGCCCTGGGAACTCTTGTCTTCTTATTTGCTTCCCTGGTGAAAACCAAGAGACTCTTCCCCTCTGGAGATAGCAAAATTATTTATGTGTAGGAAATCTCAGGATTCCCCTGAATCATCACTGGGGTGCAAGTGGGTGTCTTGGAAAGGGAAAGCCGAAGTTCACATTTGCAAGGCCAAGCTACTGAAGCAGTAGGATGTTCTGGTTGGGTTGTAAAGAGATTGTCACAGCTTTCTCTTAACCATCCTATCACCTACAAGTCAGCCTCCCTGCCTCTGCTACTGGTGCAACTTCGGGCGTATTCTTCACAAACAAAATCAAAAGCAAGAGTTCTTATGGACTGTGCGTACCATTGGAGTATAACCCCTCCAAAAAAAAGAGGAAACCACATTAACTCAGCCAACAGCACACGTCGGGCAAGTGTACAGCCACTCCTGTCCCCAGCATGGAGAGACATCTTGAAGAAGACAAGCACAGCAGGCTTTCTGTGCAAGCACAAACTTCCCTACACCACCTTAAACAGCTTTTTTAGGTTTTCCCAGCTCTGGGTTTGCTCAATATTTTTACTTCTCATGTATTTTAACTTTGCGTGTTTAGTGCTAGATAATAAGAAAAAATCTGACACCATCACTCATCAAACAATTAAGGATGATTAATTAAACCTACCACAATCTCCCACAAAGTATGAAGCAAGCTTCATGCTATTGCAGTTATACACTAGTTTATGGGAAGTTACGATGATTCATGTCTAACATAAAACCAGCTGAGCACCTAGCTGACATATGGCTTCTGACTAAGGACACGGTGCTCTTAGACCTGGAACTGTTTCCTAGAGACATTTTTTTTCCACCATATGCCTTCTCCGTGCTTTGGCAAAGGACCCTCATTCCCAGCTTTTAGATTGTAAAACATGCACAAAGCTGTTGCATTAGGCAGACAACCCTCCTCAGCCTGCCTCCACCTTCCCTTCTTCTCGTCATCGTCCAGCTACTCAGAGTATGGAGAAAGACATTCCCTCTCCAAATGGCCACTGAAAAGCTTGAATTAACTGGAAGAGTAACCAGGTTCCTCAAATTGAATAGAGCAATGAGAAAGCACTGAAGTCCATGGTACAGGAATACGGCAGTCAAATTGCCCTTTTCAGAAAGTAGCTGATATCCTACCACCTGCGATTTTTCACATTAGTTCATTCACCCCAACAATCATTCAGGTCACCTTACAGCACCACTGTGAAATACTTTTTTTTTTCAAGAAACTCCATATCCTCCCATGGAGCCAAAGAAGAGGTACCCAGGTCCCTCCCAGTGTTCCCAGTCAGAGAGTACAATCCAACTGCGCAGACCAAAGCTTTTCACGACAGTGTCTTCTGCATCATTTTTTAGCTTGTTGGGACATTGCTGACACATAGCAATAAAGCAGCACTATTGGATCTCACATGTCAGAGCCCAAAACTGGTTCCTAGATGGGCTGCTGCAGAAACAAGTCTGGGAGAAGAGTCTGCTTGTTTCAGTCTCACCATCCTCAGGAGTGTGGCTCTGACGTCGCTGTGTGCATACAGATGTTCTCACAGCACGCTGATGAGGTTCAGCATCAGTGTGCTTCCTCACTGAAAGCACTTGGGAAATGGCTGTCACCGACTTGCAAAAAAAAAAACAGAAGGAAATGGGACAAAACAAAGAGAATGTTGTGGATTATTTAACTGGACCACGAACCCCTTAATCCTGTTGCTTCCTAGTGCACAAAAGTCCAAGGAATCTGAAGGTTTTACTCCAAAATAGCAGCGTGGTTGACATGAAAGTAGTTTTATCACCATGGCAGAATTCAATGGCTACTTAAACACGGCTGTGACAGGGGTGAGGGGCTTGAGCCTGGTGGGGTGGACCCTCCTCTGTAGACACCTGCCTCCCTCCACCGACAAGCGGATTGCCCTTTTTTGGGTGGCAAAAGCAAATTATGTGGGGGTAAACTCCACCCAGCCTGAATGCACTGTGAAAGGTTTTCCTCATAGCCCTGATACCAATTCTCAGGCAGGAACATACCAAGAGCCAACAAACCTTGAGTGGGACCTCCTGCTGTCCACGCACCAACACTCCCATGGCAATGCCGGTGGGTTATTGCCGTGTGAGGGTTATCCCGGGCAGGCTCTGCTGCCTGCTGCGGGACGATGCCCTGCTCCATCACCTGCCATCCCCCAAGACCCCGACTCCCACGGCAGACTGATCACGTTGCAATAGCATCTCCCTGAGCCGCAGTGTCTGGAAAAGACGGCGGAGATCAGAAAGCAAATGTAGGAAGCTACACACCACAAGGAAGGATATGCTAGGTTTTATGGACTAAAGAGAAATCCTTCAGGGAGACAGTCCTTTGCATCATAAATAATGGATACACATCCTGCTACCAAAGGAGACACCTATGGAACAGTTTATACAGCCTTATAAAACAAAATATTTTTGTCAGCCTGCTTTGCCTTGTAGTAATACCAAAGGAAAAGGAAACTTGTAGACAGCAAAAAATGAGTTGAACACATCTTCCCCGAAGTCTGCTGGATCCCAAGAGAATTTTTCTTTCTGATTTAATAAAGAAAGTCTGAATTCATAAACAGCTCCTTGAACTGAAATTTCTCCTTTGCTGAACTTGTATTCAGCCTCACTACCTATGTCTGTGATCTTGGCTTAGCATGATGGTTCATTCAGATCTGTCCAAAAACTGATAGCTCCGTAATCGTTTATGCAAAGAAAACCTTATCTGTTTCAAGCATAAAGTCTGATGGAAGAGAAAACTTACAGTTACAGAGGGCAAAATATATTTTGTCCTTATTTGGGCTGGTTTAAGCTTAGGGGATTGTAACACAGAGGGTCTGCTTGTTAATTTGTGTGTTTGTTTTGCTCTGGGAATGCAGCTCTTAAAACAATTAGTCATCTCAGAGAAATTAAACAGAAGAAGCAAATATGACTGTGAAAAAGGTATTATTCATGCCCACATTAACCAAAACACTCTTTTTCTTAAAAAAACAAAACAAAACTGTTACTTGATTTGAAAACTTATTGGGGCTATGAAATGCAAACAACTCGGGGATTTTCAGCACTCATGGGCAGGGAGGGAGAGGGCATGTGCCCAGTCAGGAAAGCTGCCCATTCCATGTGGAAGTAACGTGGCCAGAAAATGGATTCTGTGCAGTAGAAAATGGCTCTGCCGTGGCACTGAAACGGCGCTGTGTTTCAGTGTATTCATCATGAATTACAAGCAGCACACTTGCACAGCTGACAATATTAATATTCTGACCTTAACATTCACATTAGTATTCTGAAGCGACCCAGCCAAATTGAGTTTATAGCTTAGGTTAACCTTCCCGCTTAAACCCCCAGCTCTCTTACAACACAAAATCAGCAGCCTGCTAACGCTGACCGTGGCAAGGGATACCCCAGCGACAACCAGGCAGGAGGGAGGAAGGAAAGACACTCTAGGATCTCCCTCAGGAACGGCTGTGCCCCTTTCAGGCACACTTCTTGCCTTCTTTGGGATGGAGCCACGGGGGCACAGCCTGGCTCCACAGCACGACCAGGAGAAGCATGAGCATGCAACACGGAGAGCTTTGCTGGCGCAGAGCTCCAAGTGCACCCTAAAACATATTTTTGCCTGCCACAGAGCATTTGGTGGGTACTAGTACCAGCTTGAGCTATCGGGAGGTTGGTTGGTCTACCAGGGTCATTGAGGTTGCAAAATCCATCTCTGACATCAGACTGACCCAAGCACAAACCTGGAGTCACCCCCGTTTACACCTCGTGGGTCTGTTCTTCAGACGATGAAGCAGAAAAACACATCTGGAGATTGGAGAGAGGGAGATGCCTTTGCTGTTTACAACATGTCAGGAGCATGAAGCAGGTACAAGAGCTGGGGTGGCCAAACGCCCTCTCCCCTCCCTGTGTACATACGGGGCCAGTGGTGGAGTCAGTGCCTGGTGGAGTCTGCCAGCGAGGACGGGTCCTCCTATTCCTCAGATGGGGACCACTCAGTTCCTGTCCAACGTGGAAGGGATGGGTTTTGGGGCTGACCATACAGCCTCCCGTTGCCTCTTGTGAAGCCAGCAGAACTCCCATCAAACTCCACCCAAGGAGGACACCAGGAACTACTGAAAATCTCCGTGCACAGATGGAAACCACAAGAAACGTCCATTTTTTCTTAGATGTTTACATTTTCCAGGGTTATTTAGGGATATTATTGAAAAAGCACCAGTCAGGAACAAGGAAAAGTGTGGCAGAGAGGAACGAGACCCCATTGTATTAGGGGCTGTACAGATCCCAAGAAGACACAGCCACTATGATAAGAGCAGGGATCATAAAACATGAATAGCCAACTTTGGATTCCTCGTCAGTGATCTTTTTGTATGTGGTGGCCCATGAATACTCATGAAATGCTGTGTGTGTCACACAGAGATCATATTCAAAATGGTGCTGCTAAATCATATACAGGCGGTAGCCGCTGCTGCGGAAAACACCAGTTGTTCCCCTTGCACATCATCTGATGCTCCAGGCATGCTTGGGGAAGCCCTGGCCTGCCTGGCAGACAGCAGCTTCTCTCCTTTTATAAGCTCAGTAAGACAGAACTTTCCCCTGTAAAGAAACGCTGGGTTACTTTTGGTCATTTTTAACTTCAGCCGTTCAGTTCTGTGTTTTCCTTAAGGTCATGTTAAAGTCTTTACAATCCTTGCTTTGGATGGCAAAGAGAAAATGTCTGTCTTTGAGAAAAAGGCAACAAGCTCAATCTTTTCCTGCTGCATTTGAAGCTGCCAGGTAAAGAAAGGAAAACTCTTGCCGCATGACAAGGGACTCTCTTGGAGATGGCAACTTGTCTCATCTGTGTTTTTGCTGCTCCTAGCAACCCTTTGACAACACTGTTTATGTCTGAGATGCACAGCACAGAAATATCCAAGATCCTGTTAAAGAAAGCAGCTGGGGACAGACAATGCAACACAACTCATCTTTATAAAAGTGCTCTTCACGTGCAGCGGTCCCTGGTGTCCAACAGCAGAGCATCACACACCAATATGAGGCTACTGGAGCACCAGCCTTGAAGATGTGGGGTTACACCTCCCTACAAGCACACCACAGGGGATGCTGCCTCCTTCCCCAGCCATATGGCTGCTGGGAGTAAGCAGCGAGCACGAGCCCATGCCTTGGATCACGAGGACAGATTCATGCCAGTCATGATCTGCCATTACTTCAAGATGTGTTGAACAATGACAGTGGACAATCTGAATGAGTAATGGTCAGTAAAAAATAACAGCTTCAAAACCTGTCCCCTGCTAATGAGCAGAAATAAATGTTGTAGGGTGTGATTCAGAGAGCTTAATTGGTCCTGTGTCTTCTGAAAAAGCGGTGTCAGGGTCAAAAGAGTTTAAAACTAAGATGCGGTATGGACTGAGCACAGCTGGAGACCAGAGCCAAGCAGAGGTTGGGTCAACATCTGGAGATCCAAGAGAACAGCAGTGACTGGAGGCATAGCAAAAGGATAGCAAGGCTATTAACGAAAAATCATTAATTTCTCCAGAAACTAAATATATTGCATGTCCTGTGCTTCCCACTGATGTTTATAATCAAGTGCCAAGTTGCAAAGAAGAGGATCAAGACCCTGGAAAGCATGAGGCGGCTCTGAGGTGCTGCTGACAGCATGCAGGGCACACAAGGGGAGCCCAGCCCTGAGCAGACCATGGGGACAAACTTGGGAGGCTGTGAAGATCCAGCTCTGTCCTGCAAAAGAAGCAAACCTGTCTGAAGGTGTGCTACATGCAAAGCTCAGCGCCACAACTCCCATGTGCAACGCCTGTCCCTGCTAGCAGCCCGTGTTTCACATACAAACACAACCATGGCTGGTCCTGGAAGGAAGAGTGTTTCTTCTTCCCCTGTGGTGATGATTTTAGAAGCAAAATACTAAGATTTGAATGTTTTATTTTAGCAGCGGATACAAGGAGTATGTGATGGCCCACTCCAGCAGCCCCTTTTCCAATCCAGCCTGATTTGGTGTCATTTCACTAGTTTGATGTCAATCTGTGTCTCCGCTGCCTTGACAAGGGCTGTCATTTGCATTAGCGGGAGATTAGAGTCGGGTCTTCGGTAGTCACTGGCAAACATTGGGACTGGAGGGATAATTTTCATCCGTAATCAAGGCTACAGAATAGCAGGCAAGCGGTTACGAGGCAGTCTCATCTGGGGTCTAAAGGCACTTAACTTGCAAATGGTGTTTGTTCTGCTCTCCTTCGGCAGCCCTTCGGTGTGTGCGCACATCTGCGCCTGGGAGCAGAAGAAGGAACCACATGCTTTATCAAAGATGACTGAATTCAGTATTCATTTTAAAACATTAAAACTTCAGATGGCTTCCCCGGGGTGGCCTTTATGTGACACAATTACACTGTTACTGAAACTTCCTTTCTTATTCTTGTATGACTTTCACTGGGGAAAATCACGCTGAAAGCAACAGCTATTTTACAAATATTATAGTTCTGGCTCTGACTGTTTGCCAAGACTTTCCATTAAGTGCAGGCTATGTAAAGTAAAAATACTGTGTCAAGGCCAATATGCACCAGGTAAAGTTTCATTAAACATCTTGGCTTTTATTACTCTGTTTGGCCAAAACCAAATAACATTACCTCTCCTTATCAGAAGATTTAACTTGCATGCAAGCCTGCTTTGATTTTTATTGCTGGTGCTTTTAGGAATCTCTTGAGTAAATTTTCAAGGTATTTGTAGGCATAAACAACAGCAGAAGGACCAGCAAGGTGTGCGGGCTGCCTCACACACTGTCAGCCTGATGGGAGAAGCAGCAGAGAGAAAGCAGCTCAGCTGTGGACCCAGGACATCCACATGCATGGATGGAAAGGTGCTAAGGCTTTGGGACAGTTACAGCGGTCATTTTTTTTTCTGCTAACTTTCCTCTTTCTCTTGATCCTAGCCCTTGCTTTTTGGCAAAACCCTTCAGTGATGATCCCCTCACCTTGTGCACATCATGTCCTAGAGGGACAGAAGCACCACCCCTATATGTCTTATTGTTAACACATGGGGTCCAGGTCAGACAGTAAGGAAAGGGTGTTTGGCCAAGGTTGCCAGGGCATTTTTAATGGTCACATTTGAATGTGAGAGCCCTGGGGCACTCTGCCAAACCAGTTTTCTCATTCCCACGTGGCTGAAAAGTAGGCACAAGGCAACTGCAAGGGTGAGGGAGGAGGAGTGGAGGAAGGCTTGGCCAGAGATGTTCTTGTGCCTGCTCTCCCACTTTACAGCGATGGCACCCCCGTGTGCCTTTCAGAAATGTCACCATCTCCTGACTGGTGCTCCAGCTTACCTTACGCAGCCGCGCCTGGGGGAGCAGCACTGTGGTTTTAAGCTGCAGGAAAGTTACGTCAGCTTGAATGGGCAGGTTCCACTTCTGCAAATGTCACCCAGTGAGTGGTGTGGCCTCTTTTGGCCTACAGCGTTGTAGGCTCCTTTGGGCAGCCACAAGAGGGCAATAGGACCAAACCTAGCTTCTCCTGGCTGCGATGTCCCTTTCAGCAGAAAGCAGGCGCACGTAGAACTCATCCCTGCAAGATGCTGGTCGCTCAGTGAAGAACACTCGTTCAGAGCTGTCCGGAGTCAGGGAGATGCAGCCCTGGACCAGGAGCATCGATTAGGTCCTGCAGCCCCCAGCCAGGTCGGCCTTGCTCGGGAGCCATGAGTGGGGCGCAGGCGGAGAGCCATTGCTGATCCGCTCCCCTGGCCCTGTGTGGGGCCCAGCAAGGAGGGGACACTGCCAGTTCTGGTGCAGGAAGCTCAGTGGGAACTGCTCACCCTCTTTGCTCCATGGGAAGCAATCAGAGTTTTACCACTGCTTTCAGGACACAGCATCTTCCAGCTCTGCAACCTACCACCAGCAGGCACGTGTAATGACAAATGCTGTCAACATATTAAAATAATTGTGTCCTTTGACCATATTAAAAGCTGACGTGGTGTATTCTCACCATAACAAACCCCAGTGGGAACTGGATAAATGTTCCCGTCGTGAAAGTACACATTGTAGAGGGGTTCAGCAATTAGCTGCATCAGAATAAGGAAGAAACCTGCTATTTGCATAGAACATCACTGTATTTCACTTCTGTGCTTTCCATTTAGCAACCTTCAAACATTTTTTAAAGAGACAAGTAGAGGCAAGGACAAGAGGGAAAGCTGTATGTTTACATGCTAAACACAGTGTGCCTTGAGAATGGCAAAAAAGTCATATGACTGTTGAATCCAGGTCGGCTCTGTGTGAAAAATCTTGCTAATAGGCCTCATTACCACAGGGAAAATTAGTTCTTGCTGTTGGAGTTGTTATAAATGAGGGCTGTTAAAAGCTGAGTTTATTACTGTGAAGCTGGACTGTATTTTAAAATGTTATTGAAGATTTTCCAGTTACCTAATAATTTTATTAGGAACCACTTAAAAGATCAGCTGAAAACGTGGTAATTTCTGCATAATACAAACAAGACTTACTTTTCAGCACGCCAAGCTAATGTGGTTTTATATTTAAGGTTTATGTAAAGCAGCCATGGAGGTTAGAGATGCTGCTAACCTCCACGTGAGAACTGACTTACTAACAGAGATCAGCCCCACCAATACGCCAACGGGTTTTGAGAAGCCCCCCCTGAAAGCCTGTGGGGTGAACGTTAATACCCAGCAGGTTAAAGGGGACTACCACACACTGGGGACTGGCAATTCAGCTCCAGACAACTGGCTCAAATCCAGACCTAGTCACCAGTATCTAAAAGTAGTTAGCTCTAAGCAGCCTATCAGCCAGGGCATGATGGTCTGGGTTTCTCACGGACACCAGCCCTCACTGGCAGTCTCAGCAGAAGCTGGAGGTTAAGTGTGCACCTCAGCTGACCTGGGTTGAGCTCCCTGTGGAGCAGACACTGCTAACGGTCCCAGATGTTGTGTCAACAGAGGAGAGCACCCAGCTTCCCAGCTCAGAAGTTGAAGCCTGCTGGGCATATTTAATTCAGGTTTTAAAGTCAAATCGCAGGGCGAAAGGCATATCATCACTGCAAAGTTAACTGGACTTGCCCCAGCAAGCCATTGCCCCAGCTCAAAGACGTATCTCCTTGCAAAACCCTTTCCTCTGAGGTGGTCTACGAGGAAGCACAGGCTGGAGCTCACACTAGCACAGTATTTTGTCTGCGGTGACTTGGATGAGAGAACACAGATGATCATCACATCATGGCTGCTCATTCCCCCAGAAAGGCCCTCTGGGACTGGGAGGGGTGCAACACAAGTTTTCCCACTCTTCAGGACATGGGAATTCAGGACAACCTTCTCATTGCAAAAACTGGGAGCCACGGGATGTGCCTCACACCGTGGAGAGCTGTGTTGGCACGGGCATAACAGCACCAGGCTCCCTGCAGAGAGTGGACACCAGTCCCACAGACACCAGTCCGGCACCGGCAGCTCGGGTAACTCTGCAGCAGCGACGTACCCTGCTGTAAGGGATACGGCAGGGACAGCTGAGGAGGGTTTCGTTCCTTCAGCTGGATGAAGGGAGGTCAGGACAGGCCACAACTTCATCAGCTGATCTCACAGTGGTGACCCCTCACGGCGCAGCCCAGCAGACACCAAACTCCCCCTTCCATCTGCCTCCGCCATTTCCTGGAGCCAGGAGTTATGCAAAAGGTTTTGCTCCATTTCCCTCCATGGCTATCATGTCAGCTCGTGGGTAAATTGCCATGACAATTAGGGAGAATAATGGGAAGATGTGACATATGTTTCTTTTACTCCAGCGCTGTCTGCTGAAAACTAGAACAAAAAGGTACCAGGCAGCTTCTTCCCTGCCTCTGGAATTTCATAAAGGGTGACTCCGAAGCGTTAAACAGGCAGAAATAATTACACTTGCACAGACTAAATTAAAAACAATGAAAGCGCATGATTTTCTTTGTAGCAACCCTTGCTTGCAGCAGTTCTGTGTGTTTCAGATAAATAGAGTGGATGCTGCGAAACCTTTTGGAGGCTAATCAAAACCTCTAACACAACAATAAAATCTTCTCACAGCTGGAGCCAGAGAGCAGCATTAATATTTACTAGCCAATGAGTATATTTACATGAAAGAGAGGATTCTAAGAGTATCTTCAATACGCAATTAAGGCATACACATAGGCTTGAAGGAAAATAAAATAGGATTTTTTTATTATGTCTATGCTAACGTCTCCAGTAATGAGCTAATAATTACAAATGTACAGGCAAGGTTCTTGCAGTAGAGAAGGCTTTGCTGCAAACTTTTTTCTCATTTAAGCACATCTCAAAGTCAATTGTGGCTTCTAAATTGTAGGACACAGAGGAACAAAAACCAAAGGTTTAATTTGGGATCAACTACTTCACCACACAGCTTATCAAGTAAGATGCAACTATGCATATATTTCACAAACGCACAGCTAACAATAGTACCTGGTTGGTGTTCAAGGCTAGAGAAAAATGGTTTGGAGAGCAAAATACATCCCTTTTAAGTAGAAAATATGAGGTCATATTCCTTTAGGTCTGCCCTTGTCTTTGGTGGGGTAGCCTTGCCCGGGCTGGGATCTTGCAGTGATGATGACCAAGAGCTGTGAGCGTGTACATCTCACAGTCCATAAGAATAGCAGGGCTTGTGAGGTCCACCTGGGTTTGCAGCACAGGGCACTGGGGCACACCATTTACAGCCCTGCCCTTCACAGGTAGCTTATTTCCACTGTACTGGCTTTTACTGACACATAATGACAACTCTGTGTCAAGCCAGAAGAATTAGAAGCTTTTAATATATTAACCAGGTGGTTTAACAAACAGGGGACAAAAGCATTTACGGAGGAGGTGGGAAGCCGTGTACGTCTCTCCATCATAACTCTCTCCACATCATCTGCACTGTCATAAGGGTTTTCCCAAGGAATGTTACATGTCAACACAGCCGCCTTACGGAGCCAGTTGCGTTTGCATAGCTCTTTTATCATCTGGTTTTAATTATAATGGTGCAGTAGTGCATGTGGCTTAGGTACAGTAGCTTACAGTGAAATGCTCTGGACATTCATTCCCATTTGTGCCAAGAAGCACCTAACTCCAGGGATGTTAGTAAGGCTTTGCTGCATTAGGACCTCAGTCTAATCCTGTCATTCTAGGCACGTTGTTTTTCATCTTTATGTATCTGTTATTCATTTGAATTTCTGCTACAGGAATATCAGTAGAATATCCTGTATATCCCACACCAAAACAGCTGAAAGATGGGAAAAGGAAATATTGTCGGTGTTCAATGAATGATCGCCTGCATCTTCTTGCCTTGAAATGTTTGAACAGTAAAAAAACTGAGCATCAATCTTAACAAAAAATATTGTATTGCTTCTATCAGTCATTTGTGGTTCCTTCTGTATCTTTCAAGGTTCTGTTATCCAAATGTTATCAAAACTGTATTGCTAGTGAAGGTCTTGAGCTTCATCCCTCTGTAAGGGGTTATTAAAAGCGAAAAGGGAAAGAAATTCAAACACCAAATTTATTTACCTTTTTTTGATTGTTTCTCTCAGCTTGCCTAATGGAAAGTCACAAACATCAGTTTCATGTTACTGGAATGAGTTTCACTTTCAGGTTGTCAGAGCTGCCATATTATGGCTGCCAGCACTGCAGGAGGATATTTATTGCTTGAAAAGCAACGGCTCCCACTGGATTTAGAAAACAATATAATTGCAGTATTTTATAGGGCTTAAGTTTCATAAATGCTGGAGGTGATTGGCTTCTCTCCCCCACCCTCAGCGTCGTTTCCTTCTCCCCCCCTCCGCTCCCCCAGGCTAGGTCTGGGACCACTCCAAGCCAGTGATGTTCTCTGCATGACAAGCGTGCTGACTTGCTGAAAGGAGAACAGCATTAATTGCCAGCTTAAGCCTAAAACCGCATGAGGGAATTGCTAAGCAAGGCTCGGGGTCAGGTACAACCAGCCTTACCCCTCTGAAGCCAGGAACGACACCAAATGTCATCAGACTACCCACACGCAGAGCACCCTGCTGCAGACCCCAGAGTGACCCTAGCACGTCAGAAGGCAGCATCATGCTGGCTTTCATCTCCCCAAACCAGCTATGTTAATTTTCATTCGGGGGGTAAGAAACAACAGTAAGGCCTCGGAAGAGATTCACGGGTTTGAGTGACGGAAAATAACTGAACATTCCTGTAACATTCAGAGTAAAGAAAGCAAGACTGAGTCTAGTTTTTATTTTGTTCTATCTGCAAGCCACATTTTCCAGAAAGAAACCACAGAGAAAGGAAAAAAAAATGGTAAGAAATGGAAAAGGATGGCACCTTAGAACTGGTTAGAGATAAGGAAAGCAGCTCTCTAATTTTAGGCAGAGACAGCAAGAAATGTTAAGAAAATAGATCCCAGTCCCTGGGCACAACCCAGCACTTGGCAGAATATTTAGTCAAGCCTTTGACATTGTTCCCCACAGCATCCTTCTGGAGAAACTAGCTGCCCATGGTTTGGGTGGGTATACTCTTCACTGGATAAAGAACTGGCTGAATGGCCGAGCCCAGAGAGTGGTGGTGAAAGGAGTTAAATCCAGCTGGCGGCCGGTCACGAGCTGTGTTCTCCAGCACTCAGTTTTGGGGCCAGTCTTGTTTAACATCTTCATCAATGATCTGGATGAGGGGATCGAGTGCTCCCTCAGGAAGTTTGCTGATGACACCAAGCTGGGTGGGAATGTTGATCTGCTCGAGGGTAGGAGGTCTCTGCAGAGGGATCTGGACAGACTGGATCAATGGACCAAGGCCAACTGTATGAGGTTCAACAAGGCCAAGTGCTGGGTCCTGCGCTTGGGTCACAACAACCCCATGTAATGCTACAGGCTTGGGGAGCAGTGGCTGGAAAGCTGCCCGGTGGGAAAGGACCTTGGGGGTGTTGGTTGACAGCCAGCTGGACATGAGCCAGCAGTATGCCCAGGTGGCCAAGAAGGCCAACGGCATCCTGGCTTGTATCAGGAATGGTGTGGCCAGCAGGAGTAGGGAGGTGATCGTTCCCCTG
>Ga0065711_1037615_pt1 | contig 19650 bp, 12 predicted proteins | sample Hoacrofraction12_FD_59098 | JGI IMG/M metagenome (GOLD analysis project Ga0065711, IMG submission 59098) | Hoatzin crop microbial communities from Cojedes, Venezuela - Epithelial fraction 12 v2 (version 2) | ecosystem: Host-associated > Birds > Digestive system > Esophagus > Crop | place... | reverse complement strand
TTTTTTTTTTTTTTTTTTTTTTAAATATACAAAGTCATCTAATTACTCCTGAAGGACAGTAATGCGCTCTTCAGTAGCGGTACTGCCTCTGAAATTTGCCTTTGCAAAAATTCCTTGTGCTAAAATCATCAGTGAAAATAACAAATGGGGTCAGTCTCAAGATCAGTTGTTAAAGAACATCTTTGGTATAGTAATTATTTTTTTGGTTGATTGTTGTGGGTTTGATTTTGTTGTTGTTGTTTTTTCTCTGTTTGTGTGGGGTTTTTTGCTGTTAGTAATTTTTTTTATTAATTTTAAAACCCATGTCTAAAACCTGATCTTTTCTGCATTTAATAATAATTTTCCATGAGGTGTTTATATCACAAGTTCTGCTTAAATTTAGATAAATTAGCATGGATACGTTGTCTGAGAAGTGTGATAAGACAACAAAGGCACATTCTTGTATTTGAGGAAACCTGTTGATTGTACTTCACTTCCCTCTAGGTAAAATTACCTCTCCTCTGTCATTTCATTTCTGAATTGTTTCTGAACAGCAGTCAAACTAATGGGCTTGTATTAGCTGAGGTATTTCACTTTCCTTTTTTTTCTCTGTACACACTTTTGACAGGAAGAATAGTAGTAGGCTTTCTATTCATTAATCTCTACATTCAATGATTAATTGAAAATTTGCTACCAGAATTCTATGAATATCCTGTTTGTGGATTTTCTTGCCCTTCAATTTTATCAAAGTAAACTTGCTTCTACATTTGATGCGGTCATTTCCATTATCCTATTTTTAGATAACCAATTTTCTTCTATTTTAAATTCCTTAGAAAAGTGCAGCTTAAATATGCTTCCTGACATTTGTATTTCTGACTTACATAACTCATTGATTCTTTATCCATATCTTTATAGATATTTTCACTTACTCTTAAAATTCTGTCTTTTCTACTTATTTATCCAAACAGACTGTCAGCCTGCTGATTTTCTCTTTTTTTTGATGAGAACTCCAGACATTGCACGTTTACTTAAACTCAGTGCCTCCATGTTCACAGTCAAATTGTTGGATTCTTCTGTCAACGTTATTAACCATTTTCCTAAATTTTTTGTCTGCCATACTGACACCCAGTTCCTTAGGTTTTGATCTGTTTCTGTCTTGGGTGCCAATTAGAAACAAAATGAATCATCTCAGGATTTGTCAACACATATTTTATGTTTTTTTCACAGCATATTCAGTGTTTAGCAGAACTGCACAAGTGACTAATTGGTTTAGGAATTTTCTATATATTCATATCCAAGCATGCCTGAGACTTTACCATTTTATATTGATGTGGATAGGAAGACAAATGCTAAGTAGTCAGTGGGAATTATAAATATAACTCTATATATTTCACATAAACTTACAAAAAGTATTAACTATTCTCCAGCCCTGATGCAGGAGAAGTATTAACATATCCCCAGGAAGCACTTTTTTACTTATGAGGAATGATTCCTTTATTTAATCAGTCATTTTGATGAGTATGCAGTATGGTACCACCATCGTTATTTTTAATTCCTTCCTTTCTAAACAGCAAATTCGTTCAGTGAGCTGTATCCCAGTTACAAATGGTCTTGTTTTGCGTTTGTATTATTCCTATAATGAATGGTTTCATATCTTTCACAACAATTTCTGAAAGCAGTTGTTTGCCACATGCCTGACGCATAGTATTAGCAAACAGTCATTGGAGTTGTTTCACTCTGGCCTCATCTTTGCTTTCAGCTGGAGGTACAAATAATTTACTGGCTGAAATTTCTTAGAGAGTTATGCTCATAAAAACAGGAGGTCTGGGCTTTCTCTTAGTGTTGCTTTCTCCATTCCCACATTCTTTTCGAGGGATTTCTCTTCTGCTGTGCAGCTTTGAAATTTTAGTAGTCTTTCCAAATCTTTACCTCCCCAGGCTGTGACCCCCCCAAAGCTCTGGCTTCTTTTGAATTCATTTGACACTCTGACTGCATTTGGCATCTCCCAGTCCATTCCCAAAATTTCACCTGAGAAACAGAGTAGTCTTCAGCTGCAACTTCAGTTCTTCAGTGATATCCTTTGCGAAGTTTATCAAGTAGTAGTTCCTACAGCTTATACTATCCACTTCAAGTTCAGGTATTTATAATTTTATGATCTCTGATGATGATCTTCTTTCTTTTTACTGTTGCCACAGTGTTCCTTTCCCGTATCAAGCTATGAGATTCAAAAGAAGAGGGGAAAAGAAAAAAAAAGAGCCCAAACAATCACACATTTTCCTGTAAATATGTCTTCCTTGGAAATACAAAAATACTTGTGTAAATATGAACTATGAGAAAAGCTTCAGGATTTAGATTTTTGTTTATAATTCTTCTGTTTCAGCTGAACATTGCCTTACCAGTTAGAAGTCTTTCTGATTAAGTTATCATTGCTGAAGTTTTCTCTGAAGATATAAATGTACCAAGCCCAAGAGTTTCACAAAACAGTATACGTATTTGTAACAAACATTTTTTCTTCAAAGCAGGTTGTTGTTAGTATAAATGTCTGCGATGGTACTTTCTTGAGTTTTTTACTTGACTTCAGAATAACTTCTTTTTTAAGATGAGAAAATCTGTTAAAATAAATAGTAAATACCATTTTCCTACAGTTATCAGAATTCCACTACCTTATTAGATACGCACTACTAACACATCCCAGTATAGCAGACAATGTTATTGTTACTACAGTGATTTATTAGTTATAATTTCTAAGGTATGTGAATAGTTGCCAATACTTTTTACACCTGCAGTGAGAATAACAGATTTCTTCAAGATGCTTTTAGCACAATTGTAAAAAACCTGTAACAAGAAATTGATTTTTGAATGAGTTGCTGTAGATGTAGCTTTATCATTGCGTCAGTAAGTACAGTGCAAAATCCATCCTTACAGTGTGCAACTAATTTACCCACTCTCTGCATTGTGTCTTTTCACAGAGAGCTGTATAGAAAGGATTTTTCTACTAGAAAGGAAAAACTGCAACCCTAAGTAAAGCAGCCTTGACCTCCGACCTCTCAATTTGAATCAATACAGCTGGTATTAACCTCTTTGTAATACAAGAACTTGACCTTCCTAGGTACTTGTGATGCAAAATCACATGAATTGCCTCTCTGTGGAAATCTCTGCATGTACAAAAAAACCCCAGCAGAATTTGCTTTGTGCAGTACTTTGCTTATTTTGCACAACCGGCATTTCTGTAAGACCAAAATGCTATCTGTCATTTAGCTTGAAATTTTAACTGTCATCGTTTTGCAGTTTCAAGTGAGTTTTCTGGTTGCGCTGTTTCACTTGGTTTTCACATAGTCTTCTGTACCAGTAGAATGTGAGTTGGTGAGAAGTTTTCTATATTGGCCTTCAATAGCATAAATCAATATAATGACACTAGAAAAACAGATTTGATCTTAATCCTCTTATCCAAAGGACAGCAGTTAATTTGTCTGCACTGTGAAATTGATCCTTACTGTGAGCATTTCCTAAATCAAGGGGAAATTTCCAAAGGATCTGTGTGATCTGATTTAGTGTTTCAGATTCATGAGCTTAAGCAGCACTTCCTTTACTTACTTTAAAGCAAATATCAAAGAAACGAGTGTCAACTTAGTATATTTTGGAATATAAATCACGGAAGTATTAAGGATTGTATAGCTTTTATTGTTATCTTTTGTCTCTAATATACTGGGTAATTATAAAAGGACAATTGTGTGTCTCAAAGAAATGGTATCAAGACACAAAATCTTTATAATGTATTGCACTATTAATGGTTTTGTGTGTGCAGACCAAATACAGTTATATCCTCCTCTAGTCTCTGTCATTTAGCCACTAATTTTTCTATATAGACTGAAGATTTCCTCATATCTGTATTTTATTTGATCATGCTGTATTACACAAACGTTATCGGAACTGTACTGAAAGTATCATTACTCAGGTTTACTATGTAGCAAGAGAATTATTATCTTTTTAAGCAAGCTGTTCACTCTGTTCTTATTCCAAGATTTTCATTAGACAATAGGCAGTAAAATATTTGCACAGTCTACTCTGCAACCTGTACCAAAGTCTCTACACTGGCCTCTCTGTGAATTGACATTAAGCAATCATGGCCTGCCTGCCTGCCACAGAAGCCTAGCCAAACCTGTAAAGTTATCAAGTTTTAAATAAAGTTTAGCTCTCATATAAAATTAAGTTAGTGATTAAGACCCTGCTCCTTCACACACGAAGTGTATCTGGAGACTTCTGTGTGCATGAAGAGTCAAGTGTACTCTGAAGTCAGACTATTTGAATATATGCATTTTAATACATGCTCAATCTTTGCTAGGATCTGAGTGCAATGGACCGCAGATTCTGAAGTAAAAAATTCTGTGTTGTGCTTCAACTCTCTCAATTGCTACCACTTTCAATGCCAACAGACAGTCATCATTGTTACATTGAACGGTCTCCTAGAAGATTGCAAGGAAAAAGTCTATAACCCTTGGGTTTAAATTCGAGCAAGATTCATTCGCTCAGTTGTTGTCCTGTGAAATTGCTGCAGGAAGCCCACTGGGGTCATAGTACCAGGCTCTGCCACTGTAATTCCTCCATCCAGTAAGACTGGGAAGCTTGATCTTGTGCTTTGAGGTAGCATGCAGTTCAAATTGTTCTGGAAATCTCCACTTGTGCGTAAGTGTACGGTGAAGGATTGAACATACTGTGCTGTTGTAGGATACTGTGTCTTTGAGAAGATGATACAATAAACAGAAATGACCTACTGTGCAGTGAAGAACAGGCTATGTCCAAGTAATTGTTGAAATTAAACATTAATGACCCTATATTAGCTAAGGAGCAAGTTTCAAAACTGATTTCTCTACTTTGAAAGATATTTTTAATACACCCTGACACTTGACTCAATCTAAGAAGTAATTCTGTGTTTACTAAAGTTTGATCTAAATTCACATTCTAATGAGAACTCAGTATCTGCCATTTTACTTGGTGTTTAAGGAAATGTTAACTTCTACTTTTCCCTACTTTATTAAAAACCAACTAATTTGGAGACATTAAGTTCCACTGCAAAATTACCACGTTTCCTCAGGTCATTGCAGGTCAAAGCATCTTAAGTAGCAAAGGCATGTTAAGAATTGGACTGCTTACCAAATTTAGCAAATTACAAGCTGTTCATTCAAATATTCATGACAGTTCACTGGTTTAGATAAAAAGCTTCCTAAAATGAATAAAGGAAGTCCTACCCAAGATACTCAGTCACCTGCTGTGTTTTGGTTCTGCTGGCTCATTTATCACTACCAGCAGAACCTTTTATTTTAACGAGAACATTTTTATTCAGGCCTCCCTGTCTCAGGTTACCCTGTTGCACAACATTAAAGTCTCAAATGCTGTGTTTCAAAAGCAAGCACATTTTTCTTCCATGCATCCTGGCTTTATAAAATCTATCCAGAATGTAGCTCAAAGGTAACAGAAAAGAGAAAAATCTGTGTTGAGCATGACTTTCCTGACCGCTTACTTTTAGACACATGGATGTAGGGAGACAGAGCAGTGAACATCAGCACAGTCTTTGGGGAAGATATTATAATTTATGCAGAAATGAAATGACATTGGGTGGAAGTCAAATTATGCTGCAGAGTAATAATGCCTCCAGCAGGTATCTGAGACAAGTTATCATCTTCCAACTCCTATGCAAGGAGTACAGCCTTGTGTTCAGGCTACCCTGAGCTTAGACTAGTGTGTAGAATAAAGTTATTTTAACGATGTTTTGCAGAGTGGATCGTGTTTACTGCAAGCTGCATGCTGAGTGAAGAGAGACAGGTTTCTGTAAACATTTGTGTCTAAAGATCTAGGTAAATTACTTAACTCATAAATAAAAATAATTATTCCAAATGGAAATTTTATTTTGAAATAGTATTTATGTTTATTTCTCTAAAATGAATCAATCTCCTGCTTTGAACTGGAGATACAGATTACTGATGGTCTTGTCTGAAATTCAGTAAAATAAAATAATCTGTGATTCAAAGCAAGTATTTCAGATAAGTGATTTTAGAATAGCTCCCTTCTTTTCTGGTTGTGGCAGTCTGTCTGGCTAAAATCAGGGATGCCAAAGGGTTGTGCCACTAAACAATTATGAAAACTACATGTGTGTCTGATATGATGAAGCATCCCTTTTGCCCAGAAAAGACTGAGTTTACACTGCACTTCTCTGTTACTTTCTTGAATCAATGAATGCGATAGCTTTCATAGTGTTTTCTCACAGTCCCTACTTGAGAGTTAGGTATGTTTACATCAATTATTTGCTCTTCATGAAGAAAAATTTAGACTCAGGAAAATGCTTTGAATTCTTTTGCTATGTAGTTATGTTGTCTTACAGGAGACTTGCAGGAGTCCAAAAACTCCATTTTGGTTTTATTTTCTTTCATATCTAGTGTGGTGTACCCTCACTGAGCTATTAAGCATTGACTTTTATAAGCTTCGGAGGAAGTGATTTTTGACCTCCTGTGTCCAAGGCTATCTAGTTCTCAGAAGTTTCCTTTTGCTCTACTAGACTGAGTTGCTCTAAAGATTCTGGCAATTTCACTGTTCAGTTATCTGATGTGATTTTATCTTGTGTATCCTTTCATTAAATTTATGATGTCCTTGTAGCCAATACCAAGACAAAAATAACTGAGACTGGGAGACAAAATTGCCATAGATAATATGTGGGTTCTGCCAAGAAGAATGTTAAATAAAGACTATGAGACCTTGGAAAGGAATACTGTATTTAGGATTCCAAGAAGTGGATTTTAACTTCAGTTCTTTTTGAGCTGAAGTAAGCCCATAACTAGCAATATAAGAGACAACAAAGGAGAAACCAGGGGTAAAGGAGGCTTGACTTTGCTTCCTCCTTCACCCTGTCACCTCTGCATGCCAGGACAGTCGTAGTGCTTATACATGAAGTATCACTTACTGCTCCTTCACTTGTGGTGCCATGGGACATACTTCATAAAGTGGCAGGGAAAATGCACGACCAAAATAGCTCCATCGTTATTTTACACCAATACATGAAACAAACCAGAGCACTACAAAAGTTGTTCCCCATTCACAGTAAGTCATGATCCACAGCATGTGGTCCTGCTTAGTGTGAACAGAAATGAAAAGAGATATTTCTAGTGAAACGAGGAACAATTGTTTCTCAGTATCCTATTAAGAGACTGGATCTTTTCCAGATCAAAACTACAGATCTGACAATCTGTCTTTGAAAGAGTATGTACTCACAGTCACAGGTTTGGTGTTTTTTTCGTCTACCACAGTTTTGAATCAGACAACAAACTGCTGAATTGTTTGCTTTTAATTTCCATTCACACTAAGCAAGAGCTTGTGCTATGGACAATCATGCCTTATGGCATGTAGTTTGTTTGCAATGCAGAGGTAACTTGCCTCTCTGCTTTCTCAGTTTCTCTTTCCTTCTTATCAACAATTGCTAAAACAGAAGTGCATTGTCAGTGGCACGAAAGGTGTCAAGATGGGGTCCTGAGGTGGCACAGACTAAATGAAGAAAAATAATAAAATATGAACATAGGATTATGAATGTGATTAATCTTGTTATTTTTAACAAGTAACTCTATGCCTAGGTGTTTGTTTTGTATTTTCTTAACCAATACATTACATTAATAAACCAGTACACTGAATTTTCGCAGGTGCTACTGCATCTCTATGGCGATGAAAAAGTGTTTCCAGAAAGCTCGTTTTGCATTGTTCTTTCTTATGGGAACCTTAAAATTGTTATCTCCAAAATGCTTCCGCTATTAGTATTGGATAGGAAAAATGATCAACCTAAGGAGTGGAAGAATATTTTTTTCACCCAGAGTAGACCATATGAATTTCTTGGAAAATAAGCATGAAGTTGTTCATCCTGAGGACTTATTTATCCATCTAATTTCTGATGCTAGGTCTAAGTTCCAATAAATATAAAACTGTCCACATGAAGCAACAATATCTAAAAACAGAGACTAAAAAAATATATCTGCTGCAAATGCACCCTGACCACTTTCCCAGTTAACTGTATCACCAGAATGAAAGAAGAGAAGCAGCAAGTTGGCTTTAAGACATAATCATTAGCTTACTCTTTTGTTGAACAGACGTATCATTTAAAAATCCAAACTCCTCTTGAGTGTTCTGGGAAGTTCTCGACCAGAAGTACATTTTGAATGATACTTTTTATCTCTATTCCCTCCTAAATTTGTTCTTTAACTGCTTCAGCAGCATAAAAGATCTCCTAACTGCCACTGTGAATGAAAAATAGGGCTAATTATATTTTGAGTCCCAGCCAGACAAATTAGAAATGAAGACAGGATAAACTCCTTTTGGATTATGAGAATTTTTTTGAGTGAGGATGTGAGCTTTGAGTGGAATAGTTTGTACCTTGCTGCAACCTGAAGCGTGCAGGGACATGCTAGAGTGAGCACTGGAGCTGTCACTTGCACGACACACTCCTACCCAGCACATGGACCTGCACAGCTCCGCTGCCATGGAACCTCTAAACATATCACTAAAGTAGAAACATCTCTTAATTTCTTTTGCACAACTCCACTGAGAATCAGGGCTTTGGAATTTAAGAAGTGATAGAGAAGGTAGATCTGTAATTACACGCATCAGACATACTGTGCTTTCAATGTCTGCCATACAACACAGGCAAATAGAGGACTGCAATAGTCTACAAGGAACTCTTGCTCAAGCGAGGAGCACAGTAAAAGTCTTTCGTGATCTGTTACTGAAGTTTAGAACATTTTCTAACTTTTGTTTACTTGGCTACCTTTTAAAGTTGATACTTGTCTTGGAAGGATTTAGCTCCTAAGCAGAGTAAAGACATAGAAATAATCCATCATCTATTCTTATAAATTTCTCAGTATTGCTTAGAGCCTGAGCTGAAAGAATGAGTCCCACTCATCTGTGCCTAAGCGTAAACATGAAACTTCTTCTTATATTTACAGTTCAATAGTACAAACATACAGAAGCAAATTCTAGAGCAGTGGGAAGTTTTAGGAAAAAGAGGAAATTCCATGACAAATAGTCTACCTCCCCAAATCACTGAAAAAACCCACTGGTTTAGCCCAGATTGGAGTAGGTATGGGGATCAGAATACATCACAGTCATGGCTGCTTGGTCAGATTAAGCAGCTGGTTCCCACAGAGAAGTGAGACCAGCTGAGGCCCAAGATTAAGTCTTCTGTTTAAAAATACTCTGATGACTGCAAACAGATTACTTGAAGAGATTTCTGTAAAATGGGCAATTAGCCAAACTTCAAGGTAATTATCTTGCTCTGAAATGGTTAGAGTTACCATACGTAACCAGTCTTTCCTTTTCTGCATACACTTATTGATTCTATTTTCAGACCTGCAGGTGCAGGGGACAAACGTTGCTCACTTTACTTTAGAGTAGTCTTAGTAAATCTGTATTCTTAGCATCACTGGTGCTATACTCAATTTGGTCTGTTGGGATTGGCAAATTCCTCTGGGAATGGTAATTATTTGGCAAAGAATGTGTGCACAGCAATTGCAGGGGCATCATGCTGTGTAGCACTGGAAAAAGGAAGGAAAGAATGAGTGTGTGTATAATATGAGGATCTATTGCGAGAGGGGAAAAAAAGAATGGAGAAGAGCTGTTACCAGAAGAGGAAAAAACTGCAAATAAGAGATAAAGAACCAGAAACAGAGAGTTTCTGGGAGATATGGAAAGAAAAATTAGCCTTATGTAAGGAAAAAAAAAAAAAGAAAGTAAAGATGTCGTCTTAAGGACAGTTAGATCTTTAAATACTTTTTTTTAAAAAAAAACCCCACTCATAAATTGAAGAAAGGAATGAAAAGGGAGTGAGAAGATATTGAAAAAGGAAAGAAAACAGATATAAGCTGGAAGAATCCAGGCAGCCTTCACTAAGCTCTATGGGAGACCAAACTAAGGGTAGAAGCTGTTGTCTTGCTGATTTCAGTCAAACCAATATTTCCAGAGCGTATATGGGTCATCCAAAGACCAAATTCAGCCAGACCTGCTCAGTTTCTTGCTTATGAGCAGTCCCACTGATTTCAGTACAAGTACATGTGGAGTAAGATATTACGTATTTATGACAAATCATCCTAAGATACTAAAAAGTACATTTTCAAAGTAATAATGCCTGCAAAAGATTTTTGTGGAAAATACTGTGTCTGGAGTAAATGTTAAGTGTATTAGATGAACTTCAATTTTATTCTTGTACAAGCACATATACTTCAAAGGCTGTACAGCAACAATAAGCAGAGGACGAGACATGATTATTGAAGGGACTGATCACTACCCTGAAAATAAATATATTAATCTACATACTCAGTTTATTAGTCCACTAGTCCCTGAAACAGAGCATTGCTAATGCAGTACTCTCAACTTTCTGGAGTCAGGTAGATTTTCATGTGTTTTAAAATTGTTTTTTTAAATTTTTTATTCCAAACTTGGAACACCTGGCTAGATGACTTCAGTCAAGAATTTAGCAAAAGGAGATCAACATTTTCATTGCCTGGTTTAAATACCTGGGCATGGACCATGTGTGATAGGCTTGGGTGTAGGCTTCTTTCTACTGCCAGCCTGTATTCAGTATGATACACATAAGCCTCTTTCTGGTGTAATAATTAATAGGATGTGTATTGTCACTAATTTGTTTTTATTTTGTTTTGCTTGTCTTTTGGAGAGTAATATGAGACATAAAATTTACAGTGCAAGTGTTAATTTTCTCTATCCGGTGCCTTTGAAATCGGTTATTGCTCTTAGTTCAGCTCCTAGCAGACTCAGCTGTCCATCATTCCAATGATCAGTCACTGTTATCCATTATTAAATCTCTGTATGGACAACATGGATTGAACAGTAAAAGGTAGGATTACTTTTATTCCTAAAAGAATCTCCCCTGCCTCAGTACTGAGGAGCTGTGGTGCAACAGAACTAAATAAAATGGTTTGACCTATTTCCAAGCCTGATGTTTGCAGGATAAATAAAACTGCTACAGCTAGAACCTGAACTTTTATGTTACTTATGTCTTTGAGCCACAGGTCAGATTCATTCAGCAGTCTTGATGAAAAACCTGGAAATTTTAACTTTAAAACCTGACAATCTGTATCCTCACATCTATCACCCAGGAGGAATTTTCTGTCTATCCAGTAAGAATAATCCACACTTAAAAGAGTGCTGCATGAAAACCTCATTGTATATGAGTATTCTTCATTTCACATACTGTTCCTTATTAACTGCAAAAACTTTTTGAGGGACAGAATTATCCCAAGTTACTGGAGTGGACTCTGTCCTAAAGGAATGTTTTGTGAAGGGGAAGCTGGGGGTCAAGATTAGGCAGGTGAAGTGAAGCATCTGCTTCTGCTTGAATTCGCAGAAACTGAAATAAAACAAACCCAGGTCTAATCTCTGTGCAAACATGGGTGACGGGGAGGCCAGTAAATGCCTGTGCTTGTGCAGATTATAAAAGATGGGTTCTATTTACTTAGGAACCTCAAAAACTAAAAGCCTGCTGGTAGAAAGAGTTAACCTAGTAGGAAGAGGTGTTTTACAACTCTTCCAGCGAACTGCCTAGATTTAAAATCCCAGAGAAGGCAGATACCCACATTTATTGAAAGAATCATTTAGGTCAGTGAATACAAATAAAGAACTGGTCGTTTAGCCATCTGCAAGCAAATTCCTCACTGCTAGGGAAAAAGAAGGAATATGACAGTGAGTTGAGATACATGCACGCGGTGGGCCTGCTGTCTTAGATTTTGAGTTCTGCATGCGGCTCTTGTATATCATGTAATTTATGCTTAAGGTAATACAAAGTGCAAGGAGTTAAGGTGAAATATAACAACTAGGGTTCAAAATTTTCTAAAGGTAGCTGACTCATATCACTCTGCTACTGATCTTGCACATTTTAGTATCCGCATAAATTGTCAGTATCTTTGACTATTTAGAACAGCTGAGTGACTGAATTATTGATGAGTTCATGCAGCTTACTTGTTAAGATACTGTTTGCCTACTATGCCAACTAAGAGGCTTTTAAAATATATTTCATTTCAGAACAGTGGAGTGTAGCCTAGAAGGGCTTGCTTATTTCTGCTGACTTTATTTTTGTTCTCTGAAAAAGTGGGGTGGATGGGTCATAGTTCAGCCTATTTTGCTCTGCAGTGGTGCAACAGAATGGTGTTATAGGAAATTATGTTAGGTACAACTTGAGAGGGATTCTCATGATCTCTAATATTCCTCCCTAATGTTAAGATGTCTTTGAAGACTTTTTTTCTCTATTTTTGAGCATGGGGGAATTTGGAGTTTGTGTAAGCAAGGAATTCCTCCCCTCTTACTCCACGGCTTTGACAGCATCCTTGACTGAAGAGCTCAGGTTTGAGAAGCTCTGAGTGCAAACTGGCAGAATTAAGGTAAGAGCCTTCTCAAGAGATGATTTCAGAGAAAAAACATACATTTTTTTCCTGTTTTCCCTGAATTTCTCTATCATAAAAATCAAAGTCTTTTATCCTACTAACTATTTAAAAAAAAAAGGGGGATGAACCAGCGTGCATAATGCAATGATGCAGAGACATATATGGCATGGGGTACCTTCATGAGTCCCTCTCCACATTTTTTTATTATTGCCGTGCAGGTTTGCACACCTGTTGCACGGTACGGATTGTCAAAATGAATGGCAGGAACTTTCCGTAAAAACTGTATTTCCATGACTGATTATTCATTCATCCCTTTATAAATGACTGATCCTGTTCCCACAAGAACATACCCACATTAACAGCTCTTCTGCCTAGAAATGAGAAAGAGGTATTAGGTCTAACCCATGTCAGGATCTACCAAATTTCTGTTGTTTGTGCCTATAGAAGTAGAAAAGATAATTTGACCTTATTAAATCTTCTGTTAGAATTTGACATTTCTTGATCACAGAATCATAGAATGCTTTGAGTTGGAAGGGACCTTTAGAGGTCATCTAGCCCAACCCCCCTGCAATGAGCAGGAGTTTCTTCAACTAGACCAGGTTGCTCAGACCCTGTCCAACCTGACCTTGAATGTTTCCAGGGATGGGGCCTCCACTACTTCTCTGGGCAATCAGTTTCAGTGTTACACCACCCTTATCATAAAAAAATTTTTCCTTATATCTGGTCTAAATCTACCCTCCCTTAGTTTAAAGCCATTGCTCCCTGTCCTGTCACAACAGGCCTTGTTAAAAAGATCTTCCTCTTCTTTCCTATAGGCCCCCTTCAAGTGCTGAATGGCTGCAGTAAGGTCTGTCTGGAGCCTTCTCTTCTCCAGACTGAACACCCCAACTCTCTCAGCCTTTCCTCATAGGAGAGGTGCTCCACCCCTCTGATCATCTTTGTGGCCCCGCTCTGGACCAGCTCCAACAGGTCCATGTCCTTCTTGTGCTGGGGGCTCCAGAGCCGGATGCAGGATTCCAGGTGAAGTCTCACCAGAGCGAAGCAGAGGGGCAGAATCACCTCCCTCGACCTGCTGCCTATGCTTCTCTTGATGCAGCCCAGGATACGGTTGGCCTTCTGCGCTGCGAGTGCACATTGTTGGCTCATGTCAAGCCTTTCCTCCACCAGTACCCCCAAGTCCTTCTCGGCAGGGCTGCTCTCAATGCCTTCATCCCCGAGCCAGTATTGATGATGGGGTTTGCCCCAACCCAGATGCAAGACCTTGCACTTTTTTGACTTCTTAGATTTCACTGTTTCTGGAGGATCAAATGAGAAAAAGCGTGTTCGATTTTTAAATTTAGTAATTCATCAGGCAAGATAAGGAGTTGCACATTGCAAGGCAATATTTCAAGGCAGTAGCATTTCACTGTTAGATACCAGAGTTCGAACTGGCAGTACAGCAGAAGAGAGTAAGGGCAGAGGTCTCAGACCAGTTCCTCGTAGACAGAAAGTAATCTAACCAAAAGACAAACCCTAGCCTTTCCTGCTCTGTAGCTTATCACGTCTCAGGTGAGAACCAGAATTCAAAATCTGTTATGTTCAAATGAGTTAAAACATGCAGAAACATTGCAATTACTTCACATTTTGTAATCTTTTCTGAGAGCCTTACTTCTAAAGAAGTTACTATTACTTTACTTTTTTTAAGAACACTGGATTTTTTTTTGTTTTTAAAATATTCTGGATTAAAGGGTATACAGAGAGTTGGGAGCCTGTTTGACTTATCTGAAGTTTTTCAACTGACTTCAGTAGGAGCAGTATCAGACCTTTCATATCACAAAATGTTGGTGGCTGGAAAAGCTCAGAGAAATATTGTTCTTAGGATGAAAGGACCAGGGACAGTCTGTGATATTTTGTGCTGGAATTTCTATTACACAAGAATGTCAGAGGGCATGAAATATTTGAAGGAGGAAAGGGAAAAAAATATAATATCAGGTAATACTAGATCTAAAAAGCCAAATACAAAGCCAAACAGAAAGTATGCATGATATAAGGGCACATATAAATCCTAAATTATTCTAGAGTTTTAATGAATAGTCCTGTTAACATTCTTTATAAGCTAAGTAAATCTTCTTAGAATTCTTCACAAACCTCAGCTACTTTTAAAAAATTACTTTCTTTTGACAGCTATATTAACATATGTCTCTGCATAAAGGAATCATGTTGAATACATGCAATGTAATGTTGAGACAGACGTTTTAAAAAAGAGATGAGAGGATCCAGAAATATAATCTCCTTGTAATCCTGTATTAATCCATTCTGTACTGCTAAGGTTTTTATTTGAGTGTAGAGCTCACAAAGATTCTGGCAGAAGCAAAAAAAAAGAATGAAAATGAAAAGTCTTCTGTATATAAATCCCCAGAGCTACACCTATAAAGAACTTTTGCAATCTGCAAAGAAAAGAACAGCCCTAGGAACTAATCTCTTATTGCATGGATTTCTCTCGTTTTGTCCTGACCTTGGCTCTGCCGCAGCCCCAGCAAGCGTGTCTGTGCCTCGTGAGGAGCTCACTGCTGCTCCTCATCCTACTGTGCTCTCAGGGCATGCCTTTTCAACAGCAACTTGCTGTTCAACTAATCCCACACTGAGATCACTCCAACACTGAGAGCGGATTTAGTTTCACTATCAGCTAGACCTGCAGAGACGACAAATCAATTGATTTTCTGGCATGTAATGAAAATGCTAATGTTTAATTATCAATGCTGTTAGTCAGCTTCAGAGTAGGGTCTGATCTAAGCAGAGACTGCATTACATAGCATTTGCTTGGAGCTGCAGCTCACCTTAAAAACTACAAATGCCAAGAATATGTTTGCCTCCAGGCATTTCTACAAAAAATTGCTTAAAGAAGTTTATCAAGGGAGAGTAATCTGTTTTTTCTTCTGAAGTTTGAACCAACAACAGTTTTAATATTAGAAATGGACCAAGATTAAATCTCATAATGTGGAAAGTCTAAGAAGCTATTCCTAAGGGTAGGTGATATTCTAATTTTCGCAGTCTGTCTCACCGTTATGGACTGTAATGCTAAATACTGCAAGTCATATTATTTCTACTAGTTTTAAAAATAAAACATACATTTATTTGACCAGATAATGCAAAACACATCTAGAAACTGAAACATGAGCGGACAGCTTTGGTAAAAGCTGTCATTACAGCAGTCCTAAATTTGGAGTACTGAGCATTTTTTTGCGTGTCTCGCATTGCTCATTCACATTTCTGATTATGAGCAATTTTAGAATTCCTTAAAGTTATTTCTTTAATTATTTTGTTCTCTCACACAAGGAAATAGTTCTTTCTTCTGTGGGGGAAATAGGCCTACTGCATTTTTTGGGACATTTCTCCATCTTGTCAGGGCAGCCTGCCCTCTTGAATTTCACAAAGAAGCTGTGTTCACAAACCCCACATTTTGTGTGTGCCTCTGTTAACAGCTGCTCTCGGTTCCTTCTTCTATTGCTGCTGTATACTCCTTCAAGGGACAGAAGACTGCAGAGAGATTCCGCTTGTACCAGGCAGTATCCTGTTGTATTTCTGCCTTCACAAGGGACTCTTCTTCCAATCTACTAAGTAATTTTGATCCTCTCAGAAACTGTCTTCATTTTGCAATATCGTGATCCCCTGGTGGCGTTTGCCACAGTACCACACCGTAAATGCCATCAAGTGCTATCAAAACCATCCATTAAAAAGGAAATCTTTCATTCAAAACACTTATTAAACGTACAGATTTGTGTTACCTTTTTGTGCCTTTCTTTGCTGTTGCTGGCAAGATTTTATTGAAATGTTCTCTGTGTTTGTTGATAATATTCTCTTATTAACACACTGTGCCCCTCCTAATCTCATGTTAGCATCTGGTTTTGATGTTCACTCAAGAGCACTGATTCGCGTCGTCCTCCAGGCTTCACAGGTGAAGACTGTGGATGATTTCTCAGTCAATACTTTTCTTCTACAACCCTGTTGTTCAGTTTGCTGAGAGTGGGCATTATTCGTTCAGGGTTTTGATATTTTTAGAGTAATTTTTCCTGCCATACATTTTTAGAGTTTGGCAAACAATGCTTTGTTTCTGAAATTATCCTTATGCTGCTTACTGCTCATGAACTAATCTTTTTGTTAGCTTTCTGAGTACCGTTCTGTATTTGATATTTGCACTTTATTCTCCTTTCTTTGGACATTTTGTATTCTACAGTTTTCTTGGTTACTAGGATTTAGCTGACCCTATAAATTTAGAACTCTGATGAATAATTTAATCCTACTGTGAGCTTCATATATATTAATAAGAGGAAGTACGCACATTATTTTCCAGAAATGAGTCGTTGCTAGTGCATAGAACAGAGGTGGGATGCATAGCCTGAATCACAAAACTCCTTCTAATCCTTGCTGTACCTTATTTGTGTAGGCCCCACTGTATTCTTCTTTGCTTGTTGACTTGAAGATCCTGAATAAGAAGACAAAGTTTGGTCCTGCAGCAGCGGCATGTTATATGATCGTGAACATTGGGAGCATTTTCTCATTTATCTAATTTTAGGAGGTCAGAAATTTCCATCTGTATTGATGCAGCATGTATTATTCTTAGTTCAGTAATGTTACCTCATTTTGATAACTGTTTTTATAACCGTATTTTTTCTGAGATTACAGGAAATACATTAATTGGAGTAGAAATCAACAACAACGAAAATATAAATAAATCCATTAATATATTTCCCTATCCAACCTGTTGCTAAAGATTACTAGCTTATATATCTCATTTGTACACAGCTCGTTATGGTTTTAAAATAAATATTCTTTATATAAATTAGCAGAAAAATGCAGTATCATGAAGAAAAAAGTAATATGTATTTATAAAAGCTTGTTTTCTTTCAGTTTCTGTTCATCTTCATCCCAGCAATGACTTTATAAAAACAGTGACTTCTCATAAAGGAGGAGAGAAAAAAGGCGGTTGAACAAATGGGCTTAATACAGATTCTGCAATATATCTGCCACAAATGTTTGAGCACCAATACTGAAGCAGGCCGAAGATATGACTAAGAATAAAGAAATTCCAAATGGTTTGTGCTTTCAGTGAAGAAGTTTTAGATTAAAAGACAAAAGTTGTGATGTAAACGTACATAGATCAAAGAGGACACATAATGGAACCTTGCTCTACAAAAGGAAAAAATCCACTTTCTTCCAGAGTAATAAAATTGCAGTATGCTGCAGTGGAAGAACAGCAAATCCTGTGTATTTTATTTTTTAACTTAATGCCACTCCTAGATTAGATATGGTTTCATCTTTTGTCTCAGAATATTTTAAAAACCCAAATGATTTACGGTGTCAGCAGAAATAATAATAGAATCATAGAGCTTTAAATTTTCATAGGTATCCCTCTTATGAATCTTTGTGCAAGGTGGGAAGAAGTTGCTCTTATCATTCATTCTTGGCTATAGACTATTTTCTTCCCAATAGTGCATGGAAAAACTGAAAGAAGTTTTTATAGCACCATGTTTTGAAGGACAAGTCACTTCAAATATGTAGTTACTGAATAAAAAATGTTACAATGAATACAATATATATTTTTCATATTACATCTACTTGCTGATAGAATTAAGTCTAAACTGTCCTGTTGCCTAAAACCTAGTGAAAGATGAAATTCAGCTCATCTGCATATTTAAATTCTGGGCATGTTCCTGATGCTTCCTGTATTTCCATGGTCAAAGAATTAGACTAGAAACGTCGTGTACTTTTGGTCTCTGTATTTTGAGAAATAGTTCTTCACTGCCAAGGAGAACTGCAAAATATCACTTCAGTGCATCCCCTGACTTTGTTTTTGTTCCAGGTAAAATTACGTAGGGTTATAGCCTTCCTTGTGTTCAATTTTGAGATTTATCTTGAAGTGTTGTCTTCTTCAGCAAACACCAATTCCTTTTATTTGCAAAATTTCCATAATGTCATGTCTCCTTGAAAACTTGTAATGAGGCTTTATATAGAGAAATAGGTTGTTAGTGAAATTCTGAATATTTTGGCCATAAATAGTTTTGGGCCAGATCTTGCTTTTAGGTATTCCAGTGCTTTTGTTTACAAGACACCTATTTAAGTATCTGATTTGAAAATTCTAACCATGTTTTTAAATGCATTCATTATGAGACCTGTTATGTCCTCAAGTACAGTTTTTTATTTAAATATAAACTTTATACCTTACAGTGATATGATAAGTAACTGCCTAGTCTCAGTTACCAAGATTAGTTTATTTTGAGGAGAAATTTTATTGATGTACTGTCACTGTTCATTTTGTATATGCATGAATTTAAATTTAGCAGCTATACAGCAACAGACAAATGATGATGCTTTATTCAAAACAGATAATGTGGAGACACTCTTCTAGTGCTTTTATGTTTTTAAGTGGAGTGAATTGCACAAAAATAGTTGATGGCTACACCATGTGTAGAGAAGTCTGTTTGGTCTTTATGTTTTATTTAAGGTACTTGCTGCCTACGAAACCTGAAAGAAAACTGGGAATGAGTATTCTTGCTCTTTCTAAAAGAAGACCTGAACAGAAAAAGTCTCACGACCTTGTATTTCGTGCAGTTCTGAGAATCTTGAAGTGCATCTCAGAAGTATGTTCCCCTTCTTCCTTGTACGAGTTTAGCTGGTTTTTGGAGGCCATCTGACTTGAGAAGGGCTGTTGTGAAGGAGAAGCTGGAAGAAGCCCCAGTAGCATCTCCCCCCACCTTTGCTTGGGGCAGTGACTAAGATCTAAGGCTCCTCATGATGTTCAACACGGCCAAGTGCAAGGTCCTACACCTGGGTCGGGTTAATCCCCGCTATCAATACAGGCTGGGGGATGAAAGGATCGAGAGCAGCTCTCCTGAGAGGGACTTGGGGGTACTGATAGACAAAAGGCTGGACATGAGCTGGCAATGTGCGCTGGCAGCCCAGAGGACCAACCGTGTCCTGGGCTGCATCAGGAGAAGCGTGGACAGCAGGTCAAGAGAGGTGATTCTGCCCCTCTACTCTGCTCTGGTGAGACCTCACCTGGAGTACTGTGTTCAGCTCTGGAGCCCTCAGCACAAGAAGGATGTGGAACTGTTGGAGTGGGTCCAAAGGAGGGCCACAATGATGATCCGAGGGCTGGAGCACCTCTCCTATGAGGACAGGCTGAGAGAGTTGGGCTTGTTCAGCCTGGAGAAGAGAAGGCTGCGGGGAGACCTGATTGCAGCCTTTCAGTACTTAAAGGGAGCCTATAGGA
>Ga0065711_1037613_pt1 | contig 19652 bp, 9 predicted proteins | sample Hoacrofraction12_FD_59098 | JGI IMG/M metagenome (GOLD analysis project Ga0065711, IMG submission 59098) | Hoatzin crop microbial communities from Cojedes, Venezuela - Epithelial fraction 12 v2 (version 2) | ecosystem: Host-associated > Birds > Digestive system > Esophagus > Crop | place... | reverse complement strand
GGGGGGGGGGGGCGGGTGGTAAGCAGCACTTGAGAATGTTCTGTTAGACCAAAAACACACCTGACAAAACTTAGTTTAAATAATTGGTCCAGATAGCAGTAATGTGTTGGAGGACTCTCTTGTCATTTATGAAGGTTTTTTTCTGGTTTTGTTTCCTCCCTACCCCTCGAAGCCAAGAAGGCTGCATAGGATTGAAAAAATCAGTGGATTTTGATCCAGTGTTGAGAATTTCATGTTCCAAATAATTTGCATTATTGGCAACAAAGAGAAGAAGATGACATTTTTAAAGTGAGAAGGCCTCATTTTTCCTCTAAGCTGCATGTCTGTTCTGGTAGTTTCGGAATTGCTATGTGGCTGTACTTTTTCCAATATCGTGGAACTCGCACCAAAAAAATCGTGAAGTCTGTGACTGTGAAGACTTCTATTTCCATAAAGACAGAAAAATGGTTCATATTAGGAATATACTTGTAACCCTCTAACACTACAGTTGAGTGCCGTTATGTAGTTGATGTTTTAGCATCACTAAAAATTGAGGTTGTAGTGATTGACCCCGTATAGCATGCTAGAATGAAAATGACCTTTTACAAACAATGTGATTAATAATATATTTTAAATATTTTGTGCCTGGGTAGGTGTGGGTATTTTTTTTTTAACTTGGGAGTATTTAGTATTAAAAACAATTTCAGATAATTTCTCAGTATTATACTTAAGCTGATGTTAGTGGGACTTTAATTAAACTCTGTTAACAGAGCTTAATGTTAAACAGTCCTCCCTCAGAATCTGCACTCAGATGCCTAGAAAGGCAGGAGCAGGGGTAGTTTTCCTCCTTTCTCTGTTTTCAGCTTGGAAAGTAGGAAAAAAAAATAGATGTATTCATTAAAAAAAACAAATTAGGAACTTTGCCCTGGCAGCATAAAAAGACACAGCATTTTTAATACAGCTTCAGATTTTTTTCTTCTTTTTCTGAACTGCTGTAGTTTAGTTGTCGTGGGAGCTCTTTGTAGGGCCCCACTTGGGAGGAGGGCAGTGGGTGGGACGGGCACAGGCAGAGGGATGAGCAAGAAGGGGCAGCTGGAGTCCACAGGCTGTGATGTTCACCTTTGATGTTGGCTGTGTGATGGAGTCGTTTGCTCCTACTCCATCATTTCTGTGCACGTGTTCAGAGTTTCTCTTCTAATCCAGTCCCTTCAGGAAGGGGAGTTTGACTGTGACTGCACATTAGTTTCTCCTATTAAGAGTCGAGCGATTAGTTTCTGTGTTTACAGTCTGTAATAAAGAGTGCTCTGTAATTTAAAACAGTAGCAGTGTGGTCTCGCCTGACTGGCGGGGTTGACATCATTTGACAAGATGCAACCAGAGAGCTTGCTTTTGTTTTCCTCTGTCATGGTCCTGTGGAGAAATGTATGACTGAGTGGATCTAGTGTCAAGCGCTTTCTCAAAATCCTAAGGTGTCGAGGAGTGTTTGCTCCCTTCGCAAGCTCAATTTGTGGATGCCTGGCTGCAAAACAGCTTTAGCGAGAAGGAATGATAATTCTCATCTTTGCTTTTATTTTTTTCTCTAATCAATGTCTGAATTGCTGGGGGTTTTATATACCTTGCGATCATCAGATCCAGTTCTTCGGGTTGCTTCTTTAGTTCATATTTATGTGATAACACAGCTGGTCTTAATCATGGGAGAATACCTCTCAAAATTGTGGACATCTGTAAAGCTGAAAGGTCACAGCAGCCTCGCCACATCTGTTAGTTCTAGGCTGAACAAACTTAGTTTCTAGCATTTCACAGGTTTCATCCATCGTTTGTTTTAGACCTGTGATCACTCCCACCCTTCCATTTTTGGAGCAAACCTAAACTGTGTTTTCCTTTGTAGCGTAGTGTATTTTAACCAAGACTTGCCTCCTCAGTAACAAAGTTCAGTTAAAAAAATTGCTTCCAGTGGCTTATATATATGTAACAGTCCTGGTAGTGTATGTCAAAATGCGATTTGCCTTTTACTTTGTCATTCTCAGTGCAGCTCTCTATCTGAAAAGCCTCCCCATTTGGTGCTGGTTTCACCCTTGACTTCACTGAACAGCCTTTTGCTCATTGCTCTGCCCACACGCACTTGCTGGACCACTTTTCTACTTTAACAGGGTCTTTTCGCATTTCAATTCTGTGAATTTGGAGAAGGCTTTTATGTGGGATTCATTGTAAAAACTCTCCCTCTGAAAATGACAGATGCAAAATCACGCCTACTATAATGAAGCAAAATTATCATTCACTCTGTTAAATCAACCACATCTGTCCCCTTTAATGTCTAATCCTAATTATGGTCTGTTTATCCGTTCCCATCTCCCCTTTCCATTCAGTGAGTGCTGCTGTATTGCTGGCTGTGGCAATGCCCATGCTGAGTGTGCCGGGTGATGGTAGGTGTCCTGCATTTTTGTGGTCATCTGAAGTTTCAAATGGCATTAAAATAATGGCCAAGACATGGATTTTGCTTGCAGTCGGTCTTTAATTGCTCGTTTAGGTGCTGCAAAGTTCCTTTAACCCCATTTACCCTGAGACTAATAACAGAAATTTGAGAAGTGCAAAACCTAAGTTCAAACTGTAGATGTACTCTGTGGTGATTGAAACTGTGGTCTCATGAACAGCAGCCTGCGAAGGAAGGAGAACGCAAAGGATGCGCTGTCCTTTTACGTAAGTTAGCTTCAGGATGATGGTGTGTGAAGCAAACCCGGTGGCCTGCTGCGGGAGCACAGGGTGCAAAGAACAGTGTCACCCAGCTTGGATTCTGGAAGGGAACCAGATGAAGCGGTGCTCTTAAGCCACAGATGAGCTTAGCATTTCCTGGTACAGTTCGATCCGTCCCTCCACTAGCTGTAGGTTTTAGGAAAATCTCTTTGGTGTGTCCTGACAGCAAACTGTTGGCTCCGTGCCACAGCTGCGGGAGCAGAGGATTTCAGGGAACTGGCAGCACATCTCTTGGACCAGTATCTAACTGTTTTCCAGGATAGAATAAAAGCTCTTTGCTCTGTTCTGCGTGTTTTGATTCACACCAGTGAGACCCTGGCTGCTCAGAGAAACCTAGGGAAGATTCATAAAAAGCTCCTGAGGTAAAGAAACCTTTCCAGTACAGTGCCCAAACCAGACGGGAATCGGCTGTTCGAAAGCAGCTTTGGTAGACCAGGTGATGAAAGAAAACTGAATGGCCCTATCCATGTCCTCAGCCAACAGTTCGGTAGCACAGCAGACCAAAACTCCTGCAGTATCCTCCCCACACCCACCTTAGCTGACGTTCACAACCCACTTGCTGTCCACATGGGCTTCGCAGGGTGAATCCACAGAGGAACTGCAGCTCCATGGCACCTGCTCACTGTGGGCAAGTCATGACCTGAAGCTGTCGAGGTACAAGTATGAGGCAGTGCGAAAGGGCTTGCGGAGACATATAGCTGGAATTAATGTCACAGTGATAATGGAAGAATCTGAATAGGGAAGAGGTGTTCCAGCTGCAACAGAGAAATGGATGCACAGACTCGTCCATTAGCAACTCAGCCTGTACTTCATCTGCATATTATAGCCATGCAAGCTAGTTATTATATCGCTGTGATTTAGATTCCCATGAAACATGAGAGTCACTAGTAACAATATTAATTTTATCTGACCGGGCATTTTAAAACGTTTTAGGAATTACTCTTTACAACCTGTGAACAGCGTTTTATGGTCTTCTGTGCTTTTACCAGAGCATCAGTATTACTGCTGCCCATTTGTCAGCCTGTTCTAACATGTTCCTTCCTCGTTTATTTCCTCAATTTCAGCAGTGATGGAAGAAGGAATCTCATTAGTTGTCTTCTTGACAAAGTTGCTTAATATTGCCGAGGAATGTGACCATAGTAAGGTCAGAGACAAATCACCACATGTTTCAGTGACATAACTGCTATATGAAATACCTGCACTTAATGCCTGTCGGTGGCACTACTTTGTTGTTAAGCTCACCTTGGAGGCTCAAGGAATGTGCCCTCGTAAGTTCTCTTCTGCCTAATTGCTGTAGCAGGAGTTATCCTTCTGCAGTTCTTAGACCCCTGGTCTGTAGCTATTTCTGATTGTCTGAGAAGCTACTGCTGCCCAGAGAATTTCAAGGGAACTTCCACCTGAAAAAGAAGGAAGTTCTTTTCTTCTTCTTCTATCTATCTGCAGTAATACATTCAATAAAAAACTGATGTAGACACTTCTGCAGCAAAAGGTATTCTATAACCCCACATTTGGCTGAGATTTTAGATACAATTTTTCAGTTTAAAAAAACCCATAATATAAAGGCAGATCTGCTGACACAAGAGTAACAGAACAGGAATTCATGAATCATGGCGATAATATCTGGCAACACTGCCGTAGGTGCTTTAAAAAAAGATTCATGAACATTTAACCTCCGTGTTTCACTGCCGCGCCCCTGGTTCTCCAGCAGTTGCAGCAGCGCACAACTTACCCAGTCTGATGGTGAACTCTTGTTGAAGTAGGTTGTCTCCTGCACCCAGACACATGTTCCCATTCCCTTTTTGTCAGAGATGAGAGTCTCAGAGTGGGTCACATCTGCTTGTTGATCCAATGGACATCTCCTCCTGAGTGTGTACGGTGAATAGATGCAACAGAAAGCAGCTTTGGATGGAGGCGTTGGAGCCAGTCCTAGCAGCAGCTCTCAGACAAGATCAAGGACGTAGCTTCACATCATGCTTTGTGTTCTTCATTATCCTGCAGCGTGCTTCAGTGGCTGTTGAACATCGTAAGCCATGGTCTTCTATCTGCCAGGAACCCCTTGTAGCATAGCCGTTGTGATGTGGCAGCTCGGGAGGGATTGTGCTGCCGTGAACGCAGCCTTCCTCTTTCTTCACACTTCACTAGTGCCGTGGTCCTCAAAACAACCTTGCAAAAGAAGATAAAATATACTATTCAGTTGTAAGGGAAGGGGGAACTGTGACCATTGCTGATTTTAAGATTTCTTGTGTGGGGGGACAAGAGAGGAAGTCCAAACCAAGTGACAAGTGGTAGGACTCGTTAACTGCCTGTGGTGCTGCTCCTGTGTCTAGGGGCCTCCTTTTGGGTTGGAATGGGAGAGACCAATTTCCTTGCAATTTGGCAGATGGATGCTTTTCTACGTAGTGTTATTTGGCTTTAGAATTTTCTCTGAGGTGCAGGGAGGGCAGGTTTAAAGTTAGAGCTTGCTTTCCCGCTGCCAGCCCTTCCCTTTCGGCGCTGCAAGGTTAGTATTGTGGGCCCTGTGCCAGAATGTCTCTGTAGGAAATATTCATAGTCCTGCACAGTAAGGTTCTTCTTTGGAGCAAAATCCGCCGATACCGCATCAGGTATTTATTTGTCTTTAATGTTTTTTAGCCTGGTTTGTTTCACGGACGTGCAGAAATGCTGTTTTCAGAAGCCAGACCACCAACGAATGTCAGAGGCACGAGTGCTGCTGGCCATAACTGCTGGCCAGGCCCCCTCCGCTGAGCCCTGAGGAATGCTCTCTTGTTTGTCCTGCAGGTGACCAGCCATAAACTAGCTGCTTAACACACAGCTGGTCCAGCTCTCCCCCAGAGCAGGCACATAGAAGGCTGCTCTAGCCCCAGACCTCTGCTCGGGCCATGTGGTGAGCTGAAGCCATTCATGCTTTTGCACAGCTGCTTCACGATACGAAAGGAACTTTATTATGGATTTTACTCCATGCGAACAGAAAGCCAGTTGGATTCCCTTAGCCTGTTTTTGCGTGTAGTGAATCACTGGCCTGTAAAGGCAACTGCTTACTTTAATACAATATCACCTAATCCATCAAGCAAGGAAAATACAGCTGGGTTTTAAACACTGACGTAAGAAGTAATTAATATCTTTGATTATTTTAACTGTCCCCAGTCAGACTTCTAACAACATTTCCTCTGTTTCAAAATCAATGCCATGGTCCCGTGGCGAAGAAGGGAGTGATTGCAATCACTCCCCTAGCTCCCTGGGCTCGCTTAGTCGCTGCAGTGTCTAGTTGCTATGTCTGACTAGAATGAAAATGTTGACGGTAGGTTTTGTTGATGAGATTGCCTTTGAAAAGCCTCTGTGATGTTTTCTGGAGGTGAAAAGACCACTGTCCAAATTCTGCTTTAAACCTGTACGGCTTCATCCAGCTCTGCTGCAAGGACTCCCTCCATTTTAGGGCACTGGTACATCTGGCTGTGTTTCCTCTCCTCACCTGGCTGCCAGAGGCTCTCCTCTCCCGCAGGCTCTCCTGGCCCCCAGGCCTCAGCTCCTCCAACTCGCTGCCTTGCGTCTTAGCTCCAAAGCACCTGCAGCAGTGGCTAAGACACACTGGGCTTCCTCCTAGAGCAGCGAAGGTGCTGGCACGTGCTCCTGTGGGTAACTGCTCCATCGCTCTGACCAACAGAAGATGCAGCCCCTCGCTTACCGTAGGCTGTGCAGCAGCAAAAGGGGTGGCAGCTCTGCTTTCAAAGAGCTGGCAGTTGTACCCGGTGGCGGTCACTAAATCCCGGAAACTTCTGAAGCCTTGCAGGGATAGCAGTGACAGAGGCAAAAATCTCCTTAATAATATGTACAACCACACGCGTTTGAAAGAAAATTTTTGTTTGGTTTTGTGCTAAAGAAACTTACTGAATTTATCTTAGTACTGATGACCTCCTCTGTACTAACAGCAATGCTTACAGAGGGTAACCTCCTTTATTTTATTTTTATTTTTGTTAAGAGGAGCAGGCAAGAAGTACCGAGGGATTAGGTAATAGTGAAAGATTTTTTTTCTTTTTTTTTCTTCTTTAGGTAAATATCTAGGGATGACAAATTTCTTTAAATTGTATCTGAGGATATTGGATGTATTTCTGTACTGTGTGAAGTTTCACTGCTATTGCAACATGAATCTTTAATTCCTTATTTGCAGCCAGCGCTGATTTCCCATACAACGGTCAAGCTATAGGAGATGGAGTTAACAGAAACTCTGCCATTATTGGAGGTAGGAGACATGTTCACTTTTCTAAGATACTTTGCAGTAGGACAGTGATGGCTGACTTGCAGCTGGGAACGTATTCAAGCTGCTTACTAAGAGCTGACTGGGGGAAAACTGCACCTGAACAAAGTTAAACAGAAATTTGTGTGAGTCCACTCAGCAGGCACGTTGTCCTCTTGAAATGGTTTGTTCTCACTTCGTTTGCCCCCTCAGATTCAGTTTTAACCAAATCAAAATGCTGATATTCATAATCCACATATTAAGCATCCAAGTGGGGAGCTACCCTGCAGTAGTTAGTTATGTGAACAGAGCGGATTATTTATATGAAATGGCAAGAACACTTTTGCAGTCACAGCAGATTCAGCGTGAATCTATGTCAAACGCTATTAGCTCTTGACAAAAATCCCTCATGATCCTGCCGTGTTTTTTAGGGGCCAAGTTCTGCTGTAACTTATGTGCCACAGAGTCGAATTCAGCGTGATAGGTGATGTGCAGTAATCCCAAAATTGGACCTTTGAATTAGCATTCTGTTGAAGACATTCTGGCCAGCTGCCTCCAGAAATATGGATCCTGGTTAATTTTGTGCACACGTGCAGTTTTCTTGCTCTGTCCTGAAGTATGCAAGTGATGCACCAGAACTCTGATGGGAAAAATTTGCCACTGCATCAGATTCTGAAGGCATATTTAAAAAAAAATTTGTAAAGATCAGTCTGATAGCTTTCAGTCGGTTCTAAATGCATATAAAATGGCATACTGGCGGTGCGTTTTGTCTTGTAAAGCAACACTGAGTGTAGTAGTACCTGCAGGCTAATGGAATTTCTTGTTTCTTTTCCATCGCCCCCTCACGGGTCTGTGTTTCCATATCCAGGTTTAGATTAGTTGCTTTCATTTTGATTTGCTATGTGATTTTTCCTTTTTAATTTATATTTTTATCACTACTTAAAACTTTTCCTTAATACGTTGAAACCTTACAATACTGTAAGGATAGCATTGTATTCCTCGGAAAAATTCAGGCCATACCTGAACAGCCTGGCTGTCCAACGCATCAGTTAACAAAAGTGGCATAACATAATTCTGGCTGATTACAAGATTTTTTTAACTGGAAAATTTTATAATGTCTTCATCTGGAAGATCTTCATGCCTATAGAGAAGGGCCGAAAAAGGAACGGTGCTGTTTTAGCGCATAGTTACTTATGCAGAAGAGGGTAAGATATATGAGACTTCTCCATCACAGGGCTCGAACCCCAAATAGACCATTGCAGGAGAGCAATTAAGGTTAGGTCTGATGATAACTCAGTTACACCTGTAATTATGTGGAGCCAGTGCCTAGCGAGTGGAGCGAGCCAACAGTGAGCCAAGCCAATTTTCAAGGACGTGTTGAGGGGCTGTGGTAGATCCGTACGGCTGTTGGATGGAAAGTATACATGGGTGACTGCATCCTGTAAGAGCTGCCCAGGCCATGACAGATGACCATTTCACCCCTGCGTTTTGGGAACGCTCGGCACCCTCTGTCTCGCAATCAGCAAAGCTCACCTTCTGTAAGTAGATCTTAATGTTGAAGCTCGCCTACGGGATGAAAGTCACTAGCAGACTCCACTCGGTGACATTTTGTACACAGCGAAAGCTATGTATAAATATTAGAGTCGTGGAACCGATTAAATACGGTGATGTTGAACTGCCCAGGTAGCTTCGGCTCAGCTCGGGGGAGTGGTGGGATCCTTTCTTTGTGTCAGAATCTGGTGTTCTCCTCGCCAGTGGCATCTTTTCTTTCTTCCTCTGTGTAGGCGTCATCGCAGTGGTGATCTTCACCATTCTCTGCACCTTGGTGTTCCTCATCCGCTACATGTTTCGCCACAAGGGAACCTACCACACCAACGAGGCCAAAGGGGCAGAGTCAGCCGAGAGCGCCGACGCCGCCATCATGAACAATGACCCCAACTTCACAGAGACCATCGACGAGAGCAAGAAGGAATGGCTTATCTAAGCCCACGGGGACGGGGCCTGGGGTGGGATGTGAGCTGGGCCAGGGTGGGACTGGGATGACTCGTGCAGTGGGGAGAGAACACTCTGCGTCGGACGCTTGAGCACACGTACAGTAAAAAGATCAGCACAACTGGAGGAGCAAGTGACAGGAAAATACTGCTGAGACTGGAGGAACAAAAAATCCCAAGCATTTAAGAAAAAATACTTTTTAATACTTATTTACAGAAAATTGCCCCTTCTGTATCCAAACAACTACAACAAAGAGCAGTTTTGCAGCTTCAGCATTGGTTAAAATTTTCAAGAATACCTGTCTATTTCTGTTTAGAGGTGTTGTGGATACCCGCAACGAGAAACGGGGCTGTTTTTTTACCTTTTTTAAAAGCTGTTTAAAACATGGGTAGTTCTGTCCTGAGAACAAGCGGCAGACCTTTCTTCCCGGTGTTGTGTTCCTTCATGGCTGACCACTTCCCCACAGGTGCCCTCAGCCCTGCCCCTTGACCATATCACCGTTCATTTTGGTGGCATTGAACCGGGGCTTCGGGGCTGGGGGTGGGCTGGGGGGATGAGGATTAATGCAAATCATGCTGGTTTTCAACAGGTCATCAGCCCTTGCCAACCCTGGCAGGATCCGTCACCTTGACCCAGGCACTTCGTTGATTGCATACAGTTCTCATCAGCAATGTAAAAGTATTGTTATTATGATTACTACTACTACCAGAGAGGACGATCGTAAAGCACAGGAAGCTTTGGGGGGTTTTTTTATTATTATTATTTAGTTGATCTCTGAGGGAGGATGATGCTGTGTGAGTCTGTAGACCTAGTAGTCCGTTCCTGTGTCTTTGGCTGTGGCACTGGTGACCCAAGGCGCGTGCCAGTTTAAACTCAGCTCTGCCTGTGGCATATTGGCATATCTCGTACTTAGGCGTAAGCATTGTAGTAGGGAATTAGAGCCAGACTTTGTTTGCTTCTGTTTCTTTTTTTATGGCTGTCGCAGAAATATTCGTACAGCTCCAGTCAGTGCATTTGAACCCATGGGCTTCACATAATACTTTTTTTCCCAACTCTAGCGTAGCAATTTATTCTTTCAATCCTTTCTTTCAGTCCCTTTGCAAGGAAAGCCTCTGCTGGCAGTGTTGCAGAGGGAAGGTGAGGCGAAGAAGGCTTGGAAGCTCTGCCCGGAGAGCACATGGGAAACACTCAGTGCGCAGTGGCGACTTACTTTTCAGTACAGAGATTTACCGGAGCTATTTTGCTGTCTGCGGTGAGGCTTTTTTTAAGAGTAGCAAGGCTAATGCCAAGTTGCAGCATTGCACCCCTTGCCCCCTCTCAGGCCAGGGACGTTGTAGGTGTCACCTGAGAAGCTGGCAGGCAGCCTGTAGGAAAGGCAAAGGGGCAGCCTGAAGGAAGACCTAATATCCTTTGATGACAATAATGTAGCTTTAGCTACGTTTGAGGAGTGTGGTTCTCCAGGGGTCTGATTTGGTAGGGATTTAAGGGCTTACTGGACAGCTTCTGCAGTGGAAGAGAATGAAGGCAGGCATGTATTGCAGGGCATTTGCTGCGTGCTAAAAGAACAGCAAAAATACCAAGAATTTCCCTTTAAAAGTATTTCTGCTCATGACAGATTTGCTTTATCTCTAATATTGCTGGGTTTAGTATACACAGATTTAATCCGTTGTTCTCTACAAGAAAGATGTGTTTTTCACCCAAATCTTCAATTTACTACGCTGAGCAGTGGTGGCATCTTTAATTTCCTGATTTCTTTGGCTATATCGATGCTTTAAAATGAAAAAAAAAAAAAAAGAAAAAATCATGGAGGGGGAAGAAAATATTGGAGTCTTACCAGGCAAGAAATTTATAAGCACAATTTGTCAGACAGAAAAGGCCAGATAGATTGGGTTTTAGGGATGGTAGCCTGAAGTCCTCTTCTGGGTTCCTTGAACACAGATACCAGAGCAAATCAAACCCATTGGTTTCTTCTGTTTATGGATTTGGAATTAGCATATTAAAAAGTTGCCAATTTCAAGAAAAAGACTGTTTCTCAGGTAACATTATGTGGCAGAGGGGTTCGGGTAGGCATAAAAATCACCTCTGTCACTCTTGTGCTCTGTAGTCTTTTGCCTTGCCTCCAGTATTAACCTCTCCCTCTCATGTTTAATCAAGCAGATGAGTCCTTATTCTTGTTTATTCTTGTTTAATCATCGGTGTAAGAGAAGTCTCCACCCCTTGGAGAGTATCAGCATGGGATGGATCTCGCCTGCACCACCAACTGTTCAACATAGCAATCACAGATGGCTTTGTAGGATTGAAAAGGCATTCTCTTTTCTGTATTGTTTCACATTTAATTTGATTTTAAGGGTGGTTGAGTCCACTCTGAAAAAACATCCTTGCCTGCCACTTCAAGTTACTGAGAGAAGTGAATACAGCATCATTTGCATAGACTGGGATTTGGTTTGCAGCACAAAGTTACTTACTAATCTGAGCTTAATGTCTGGGAGGAGGATCAGATTTACGTATCCTGAGAAACTAGAGTCCTCTGCTGCTGCATGTGGGAGAGACAGGCTTAGCAGCCACAGTGCAAATTTGCCAAATGCCTCGGTGTGGCACTGGAGGGGAAAGACGGTTCGGTCTCTGTGTATGACTGAGTCCTTGGTGAAGTCAGGGACAGTTGTCTGGGTTGTGGTAGCGAGGCCTCTGATATCTAGTCACTGATTTTTCTGTAAGATTACCACCTAATCTCCCACAACCCTGTAAGCAAGAATTTCTGGAAAACAACCTTTGACCATTGCACAAGCGACAGTTGTAAATTAGTGTCTTGAATTTGAAAAATAAATTTCTGACATCAAGTTGCAAGCATCCGCATCTCTCCATTGACTGGACACCGTGGACCGCTTTATGTGAAGTTCATTAGTGCTGTGTTAAAACGTTGATAATCTTCAATCTCGTCATTATGCTTGCGATACAGTCACTTTCATAACTCTAGGAACTTTCAATTACTAGAATTCTTATTTCTTCTTAAATTGGACCAGAGACATGGTGTTGTAGACTAGCAGCTGGTCTCTGTGTAGGCATTTGGTGACTGTAGGTGGATTCCTGCCTGTCTGCTTTGTATTTTGTTGTTGAGAATGGTGTGCGTTTAATTATAGGCAGTGGTCGTGAAGCAGCCTAGCAGGGAAGCAGGAGCAGAGTCAGAGAAGTAGGTTGTATATTTTGCTAGCACTACATCCATTCTGAGGATTTCTTTCTCTTAGTGGAGGTTGAAACAATATCCATAGTTACTTCACCCACACTTACTTGTGCCAAAAATCCATGTCGTTTGACAGGTACTACCCATACGCCTGTAGTGGGAAAATCTGTTGGAGGGGAGAGTGGATCCTGCTTTTATAAAACTCTGTGCTTTCCCCAAAGACTGTTAAAACAATCAGTCTCTTCTCACCTCTTTGTAGCTGCTTCACCTACTTGAACTGTGCAGGAAAAGGTAGCTCCTTGTACTGGCTGGGGAACTGGAGTGACCCAGTTGTGTTTCTAAAAGGCTCGTTCCTGATTCCGCGGGAATCGACAGCAAAACTGCTGCCAGTGGTGGGGAGAGCAGGGCTGGCGGCTGGGGCTCGCAGTCGTAGTGAAATAATGTGAGCGAGATTTCGGATCCTCGTTCACAACACACACAGGCCACCAGGCAATGAGTTGTGGCGCTCCAAAGAGCCAAAATGGTGGAAAACTGATCCTGACATCAACCCAGCCTGAAGGGGAAACTCACAATCAGTCTTGCGGGTGTTGAATCAAGCCTTTCACACACTGCTTATTCCATATTGACTGACAGAAAATTCAGATGTATTAAATAGGAATATGTATCTTTAACTGGTACTGGAGCACTTCTGCTTTCTATTTTTCTTGTCTTGAACGTGACCTATATCTTTTATATCTCTTCCAGCAATTGCCACTTCAGAGGTATGGCAGCATTTTAATATCGTGCTCTAGGTAGCATGATCTGTGTGAAAGGACAGTCATAAATATTCTAGTAAGACTGCCAAAGCAGTGGTGTATATGTACAAGTTTATTGTAGTGATAAGAATTCAGCTTAAGAGTCTAGTAAATAATTACATTTTAATTAAAACAATGTCCTTTAATGGCAGATGCGTCTAATTTCCAGGATATCTGTTGGAACGTGAAGCTATCTCAGTTTGACAAGCAATAGCTTTTAATGCAGTTTCTCCCTCGAACGATTTTACATTCCAGCAAGCGTGGTGATCCTGAAAGGGTGTCATTATTGAAAAGCAGAACCCAAATTCTGTTAATCAGAATTCATGATCCATCCTAGAGAAATGAAACAGAAGCCTTGCCTTCTAAAAGCAACAGCATGTACATGAGAATGAACGAAGGACAGCGTGTATGTACGCCTAATATCTTCTGTGAATGTCTTTTAACTAAAGTTCTATTAGAAACCAGATTGGTAAATAAAAAAAAAAAAAAAGAAGAAGTTTTAATTACTCAAACAGCCGTTTCCTCGCGCTTTGTGTATTCTGATCATTGTCTGTATTTTTTCCTTCTCTAGTACCAGGAAAGCAGTTTGGAAAGGAGAGAAGTTGGAAAGGCCTCTTAAGAAAAGACCCACAGTACATGAAAACAAAGCCTTCAGAACACAGTTACACATAAGAAGAGAGGGTGCTTAAACCAGGGAGGATTTAGTGAAGTGCAATTAAGTTCCTCCGGAGTCAGGCAGCACTGATGACCTGTTACGGAGGAGAATCCCAGGCAGTGTAAAGCTCTACTTGTTGAAGCGGGACAAGGGTCTGAGCTAAGGGTTTTCATTTCATTTAATTTCATTGAAATTAAATGTCTGCCTTTCTGGGGTTTTTCCCTTTTTGATCACTTTGCAGACGGCAGCAAGCAGTCTGCCGTCAGTTCTGCTGACGTTTGTTACTGCAGGCTCTGTGGCAGTGCCAGTTCCACGAGAGCTGCACATGACAAATGGCGGAGTGGGGGGTCGCTTGCTTCCTTTCCTACCCGAGCTCTGTCCTGTCCTTTATGAACATGAGCCTTTGATTGACGTCGTCGAGGAACACGTATGCCCAGCTCAACAGACTTGCGTCTGTACCTTTGAATGAACTACCTGATCAGGCTTCAAGAAGTCTTCGTGATGTGAAGCGAAGAACCGTGTTAAGTGCACTTGAATGGGAGAGCGGGAAATCTAGGCAAAGAAGCGTCAGCGCGACGGCCCCCCCGAGTCCGCGGGACGGTGCTCGTCCCAGCCTGCCGCTCTGTCCACGGTGTGAACTGCCTTAACCACTGCCCCGAAGCCCCGGCCTCGCCCATGGCCTTAACTTACTCTGTGGGACAGAATAGCGGCAACGGCCCGTTGTGATGCCTCGTGGCCGTGTTCTTGACTGTTCGTCGGCACTGACTGTTGTAACCCCTAGGAGGAGAGCAACGCTTTCTGCATGAATGTTTTTCATTCATATAGGAAAGCCCTAGAACAAAGAGACGGGAGCGAAGGGTCGAGTTTAAAGCCCTGCTGGTACTGGTACAGCGTGACACGGAGAGGAGTCTTCGCTCCCTGCTGTCACGCCGTGCGTTTCACTGCAGCGGGTGCGCACGTGCAGCGCTGAAATCTCAGGATGTTCGAGATGCCAGGTCTGCAGCTCTTGGGTAGTTACTGCCGTGATGTGGGCGTACGGCGCAGAACTGGCTTCCAGTCCCGGAGTCTGCAGTGCTGGCGATATCATTCAGTCTGGAAATTACGCGCAGGTTTGGAGATAGACTTTGCCCTGCAGTAGTAGGCGCGTATGGTGCCTTCGATGAGATCAGACTTGGACCTGCTTACCAAAATGCATTTATTTAACAATCTCTAACACAGTTCTTTCAACACCTTATTTAACTTTCACATATAAGCAGACGTCTTCCTGAAGCAATATGCTCAAAACCCTGATTATGCCAACAATTAAGAACCAGGAAGAAGTGGCCAATTCATGGCTTCTTTACAAAAGAAGTTTTTTTAAAAAGTCACTTTGTGTAAAAAAAGAAATGTTTGATGTCAACAGGTTCTTTCACAGAGAATTGTTTCTTTTGACTAGTTTTCTATTTTCAGAACATCATAGAAGAGAAATTAAGCAATTGTTCCTCCTGATATAAAGCACAACCAGAACTGCTTCTGTGCAAAGGGGGTAAGACATACTCTGCAAATACACATAGAATCAAGTAACAAATTTAGTGCATCCCGTTCCTTCTGTGAAGCAGCAGCTCCCAGTAATGTCTACTTATGCTCCCACTGCTATTTTTTGCTTAATGGAAAGATGTCGGGATTAAACAACAAATGCAAGGGAAAAGTGTGTGCCCTTTGCTTTACCACAGATTAATGTTCTTTCTTGGTATGCAATAGGGTAACAGGGAATAGCAAATGGTTATTTCCTTAGATTTCATAGCATTCATTCTGCTGTCTCCAAGGGTCAGAGATGTGCTATGACCATAGGAATTATTAGAACGGAGAGGCATTTATACTGATAATATTAAACAGCTAGCATTCTGGATTCTAGCAAGGGCTGCTCTAAGAAATTCTTACGTACCCAAAACCCACATCAAGGCGGGTAGATGACATTTTCTGATGAGTAAGAAAAATAAATTACTGGACTGACACTAGAGCAGAAACCGTTTGAAGGAATGTTTAGCATGCTGAACAGCAAACTGCCAGAAAAAGTTTCTGCTTACCCTCCAGTTAGGGATTTGGGGTAGGTACAGTGCTGCAGCTAGTCATATACCACCATGTGCGCATTGCCTGTTTGGCCAAAACATTTGAGCTTCTCCCATCTTTCACACGCTTCGAAACAGGCTGTTGCAAGAATACAGCTGAAGACCTGAAACTTCAGCAAGCTGCTCTAGGCTGCTGGTGAGAGCACAGAATCACCCGCCCCAAGCTCTTCTTCTACCTGCTGGTCTGTCCTTGCTCAGAAGACAGTGCTCTCAAAGAAGATGTGTTGCTGCCTGTCCCTGTCTGTTCTCCCCTTTCCCCCATTTACAGAGCAGTAGAACAGCCCAGGTTGGAAGGGACCTCAGAGGATCTCCTGTTCCAACCTTTCATGGGAAATGGAGCCTAGAAGAGATTATCTAGCACGCCGTCACGTCAACATATTTTTCCCATTGACTCATTTCAGGGCTGTAGGCTATCAACAGGCTCTTGTTTAAGACAGATTGAAAGAGTCACTGGAGCAAGTCAACAAATGCCTGAATCAGCCAGAAAGCAATAACTTTAGGTGACTCAAGTTAGGTGGAAGCAGGCTTCATCGGGGAAATTTCCAGCCTAACAGCTCTCCTACTTTTAGTCATGGCTTTGGTTAGCAGTGGAGCAACCAGCCAAGTCTGTGTATTATTTTTTTAAAGCCATGTGGAGGTACGCAAGATAAATAAACTTGGCTGAATAAACACAAGGTAGCCATCCCCTGTATCCTAGTATTTATTCTCTAAACTGCACATCTTCATGCTTACGGTTTGTGTGTCACTGAAGCGGTCTGACCTTGGCACAGTCACAAGCTGGCCCAACAGCCCCGTACTGCTTTGTCTTAAAACCCCCTGTTAGGGAAATGTTTAAAAATAAATCTGTGGTTTGCCATCATAAAGCACTGCCCTGTATTGGGATGGTATCAGCGGGTAGTTATAGTTTATTTCTGTTATAAAATCAAGGTCCGTCTGCAGTTTTCTTGTGTAACTTGCACTAGCGAGACCTTTATCCCTGAAACATCAATGGCTGCAACAGGGCGACATGGCGAAGAGAAATTCCCTTTGGTGCACACCCTGAAACACAACGTGAAGTGCTTTTTGTTAAAACAGTTCCTGCTACAGGAGTGGGATCTCTGTACGCATCGATCGTCTCCTTTCCAAACCCCCTACCCACCCCTCCAAGGCCAGCGTAGAAAGAAACTGCCTGAGAGTTCGGGGGGTTTTTTCCCCATCTCTTCTGCTTCTTTAGAAATGATCCCTCTCATTGAGAAGTTCATCACCTTTCACTGCCATGGTCTGTGAACTCCTTCCCAGCAATGAATGCTTGCTGCTTGGACCAGAGTGACCTCTGTCACCTTCCTGAAAGGTGGCTGCTGGAGTCGGAAAGTTGTGTGCCACTAAATCCCTGCCATCTGTCACATTTGCAGCTGGTTTTTATCTCTTTGTAGTACTCACCAACTGAAGGTGAAAGTGTGGTTTCTGCCATCTGCAGCATTATTTTACAGCTTGTTTGTATTTGTTCCAAAATCACAGCACGGTCTGCCAAAGAGAATCTGAAAGCGAGGCAGCTGCCCCTCATCCCATTAAGCCATAATTCTATACTCACTTTCTTTTGCTTGGTCCAGATTTTCCCAGGAGATACCAACACTAAAATAAATGCCTAGCAAAACCCAGCTTTTATTTTCCTCAGGGCCGTAAAATGTCGGAATTAACCCTCAGCCATTCCTTTCCCTTGTGCTTTTGTGGCAAGTGTACAAGGCCACTGGTGGCCTCCAAAGGAGGACACAAAAACAGTGCCATTATAGAAGCCTCTCGTGGTTTTAGTCCCTTGGAGTTTTAAGGGTCCAGCTCAACAGGGGCAACGTCAGCACTCTTACAGATTTCCATTATTAGCATATCGAAGAAGATGCTCAACATTGGTTCCTCAGGTTTGTTTGTGTTTGACCAGCATCTCTGAGAAAAAAATGCTTCTATACTTGGAGTACCTGAAATATTATACTCACCCCGTTGCACTTCCTGCACTGTGTCTGATCTTTTGACTCTTCATCTAGGTAGGATAAAGGGATCAGAGTCACTTGAATAAAGAAGGCTAAGGCATCACTTGATTCCCGTTAACCCTTTGAAGCAGGGGGAACTGGCTTGCCACAAAGCTGCCTTGCGGGCTCGATCTCACTCACACACTGGTAAGGAGGATCTTTTATTTTGCTCTGCTCTTCAGTGGATCAAGGCCCATCAATGAGCTGGGCAAGGGTCCCATGAAATACTTTCAGTCCTAGTGAACCGAACCATGCGTTGAGCAGCCCGAGTCCGGGGAGTCCCTCTGGTACAGCAGCATGATTTGGCACAGTGTTCCTGAAAGGCTTCAGCTCCTTGACAGCCCTGCGACCCCATTTGGCTAGCGCTAATTAACAGAAGCCTGCTGGACATGATCTGTACTGACTTAATCCTACATGTGGATGCCAACCCTAACTAAGAGCACTTCATTTCATGGGAATTAAATAGATTTCCCCCCCAACCATGGAGTGCTTGGGATGTGCTCAAGCTCGTCTGAAGCTTCTTACTGACATATATAAATAGAGATATAGAGATAAATAGATATTTTTATGGAGATGTTTTATAAGTGGCCTTTGCTTTGTGCATGGTAATTATTGCCAAACTCTCGTTATTTAGAAGCTCCAGAGTGGTTGGTTCTGCTGTTTAGAAAGCAAGCAGCTGTCTCTGTTGCAAGGGAGACTTCGGGTGCGGGCTTGGATTTTGGTTATTATTATTCAGCTATAATTTGCATGGTTTGGATTTGAGTTTTGTCTCACTGTCTTTTTTTTTTTTTTTTCCCCTCATCGGTTCTCTGGCAGGGACACATTGGGCTCAAGCAGGAACTGATTTCTCTGTCTTTGAGAGATGGATCAAAGCCATCGGTGCTGTATAAGGCTTCAGAAACACCTGCCTTGCACAGCCCATGATCTTGATCAGTGTGAGGGCCTCAAAACACAATTTCTTTAGCAAACTGTTGGGGTTTTCACAGTTCACTGAGGTGCTCCTATTTCTCGAGCTTTGCTTGGCAAGATGGCAAGCTAGCAAGAGCTGGGCTATGGTTACAGCCTCGTGAGCAAGACAAGGGGTCAGCAGAGGCTAGGACACGGATGAAGGTTCAGAAGTAGATTCATAAACATAGAAGCAGCAAAATTGGTACTGAGGCAGGTCATTTTACTTCCTCTTTTCTTTTACTCCTTCTTTTTGGATACTCTCTGTTTGTAAGCCACGTCTGCGTAACGCGTCTCTACCGGCCAGCCAGCTCTCAGTAACCTGGGCTCTTGGTCAGAGGTAGAAATGCAGCCGTGCTTTCCTGTCGATGTGGTTCCTGCTGCTGCGGAGCAGGCTGTACCCAGGAAAGGCCCAAGGCCATCAGCTGTCAGGACAGCGAAACCAGCTTCTCGCCCCTTCCCTCCACGTCAGGTGGAAAGCCAACCCCAGGGTTACGTGCCTACAAAGCTGGCCGAGTTTCCTGGCAGGTGAACCAAGACCTTGTTTGTTTGCAGTTCTTCTAGCCCACAGGTTTCTTTCTCGAGCACAATTTTCCCATGGGAAGCATAACCAGGATACAAAGGTTACCTGATTTAAACAAAAATATGTATATTAAAAAAAAAAATCCTAATCTGAAATGATAGTGTATCTGAGATTCCTCTGTTACAGACATTTAGTCTACAGATTTATGGCTACATTTGCTATGTTATGCTTGAATAAATATATAATTCGTTGAAATACACAAGACTGATAAAAGTAATATGATCTCTTTAAGGAGAATAAACTGTTTGTAAATTTATAAAGAGTATAATCTGTTAGGCCTTATTTGAAGTATGTACTGTGGTTTGGTAAAAGTACAACATTAAAAGAGCCTTGCCAGATGAGGACTGGCGTGGTTTGTTTTTTTTTTCTGTGTGTGCATGTATGGTTGCTTTTGAGTAATTGAAATCTTCATTTAACAAAAAAAAAAAAAAAAAAA
>Ga0065711_1010136_pt1 | contig 19652 bp, 20 predicted proteins | sample Hoacrofraction12_FD_59098 | JGI IMG/M metagenome (GOLD analysis project Ga0065711, IMG submission 59098) | Hoatzin crop microbial communities from Cojedes, Venezuela - Epithelial fraction 12 v2 (version 2) | ecosystem: Host-associated > Birds > Digestive system > Esophagus > Crop | place... | reverse complement strand
AAAGAACGGTTCAGGCCGACATACAGATGATGAGGTCTGACAAACTGGGTTACTACGCTCCCATTGAAGTGTACGATAACAAGTACTACAGATACGCAGACCCCGACTACTCTATTTCCGAAACACCAATATCGTCGGAAGACTACAAAGTGGTGCTTCAGGCCATCACGCTCATACAAAAGTATGAAACGAATGGCGAGACTCAGGACTTGGGAAATGCGCTGATGAAAGTGAAAGCGACATTGAAATGCCTGCTTTCACACGGATAAACGAAAAGGCTTCACCTGACATTCATATCAGATGAAGCCTTTATTTATATATACCGAAAAAATGAGAAGGTAAACACCTTTGGGAAACTTTTTTACGCTTTTCGTTAATTTTTTCACAGTTACGCAGAAAGGCTGCATTTCGCCTNTCTACCTTTGCACCGTCAAACGATGGAAGCATGGGCGAGTGGTTGAAGCCGACACACTGCTAACGTGTTAAGCCTACGGGCTTCGGAGGTTCGAATCCTTCTGCTTCCGCTCTTTGATGGAACCTTGGCAGACTTGGTGTATGCGCAGGACTGAAAATCCTGAGAACGTGGTTCGACTCCACGAAGTTCCACAAAGTTGGACTGTGGTGTAATGGTAGCACGCCGGATTCCGGTTCCGACGGTTCAGGTTCGAGTCCTGACAGTCCAATGTTTCGGGATGCGCCGCCGTTGGAGAGACGGGACAGACTGTAAATCTGTTGCCTTACGGCTTAGTAGGTTCGAATCCTACGATTCCGACAAATATGGAGTGTGTAGTTCAGCTGGTAGAATGCCAGATTGTGGGTCTGGTAGCCATGGGTTCGAATCCCATTGCACTCCCAAATGCTTCAGTAGCTCAGTTGGACAGAGCGCCTCGCTACGAACGAGGAGGTCGTGGGTTCGACCCCTACCTGAAGTACAATAAAGCGGGATGGAGCAGTGGTAGCTTTTTAGTCTCATAATCTAAAGGTCGGTGGTTCGAATCCACCTCCCGCAACCAATTTGTGAGGATGCCTGAGTGGTCTAAAGGGTTGGTCTGCAAAACCATTTTTCATCGGTTCGAATCCGATTCCTCACTCAAAGTTTCTGATTTTCAAGATAACATTGAGCCATGGTGTAATAGGTAACTATTTCAATGCAAAATTATATTGAAATTCCAAAATCCCCCAATTTTTTTGCCGCAAATATTCCAAAATCCCCATTTTTAGCGTTTTTCCCAGCATTTTGTGTTTGGTTTTTACGGAGCAACACGTGTTTGCACTGTTGAGGCGGCTCAAAAACAGGTGAAATACCAATGAGAAGGAAGAGTTTTCGTGTAGAATATGTAAAAAACTCCCAAAATGTTTGCGTAATTCCATAAAAAGGTTTACCTTTGCAGCGTCGCACTAAAAGAATTATTATAAATGAAAGCATTTTTGAACATTTTATTAGCATTCCTTTGCCCAGTAACCATCGTGGCTCATGATAACAGAGTTATTGAACCTGCAATCCTTGAGGTGCGCTATGACAGCTGGCAGAAAGAGCATGATGATTCATACATCCTGCGGGTTGGAAAGACAGTCAATCAGTTTTTCAGTTTCTACGAGTACAGAGATGACAGTCTAATGTACACCAGTGAGGAGACGTTTAAAATTTCCCTGCAAGAGTTCTTGGATACAGACGATAGGAGTCCCGATAGGTCAAAACGTATCAAGACCAGCACCATCGGCCATGAATTTCTGTACCAAGACCTTCCAACGGGCAAATTATCTTTATACAGCAATTATGCCAGTGCCTACTACACATACGAAGAAGACATCCCAACTCAAGAGTGGACAGTCAATACCGACTCGGTTATGACAATTATGGGGATGGAGTGCCACCTTGCCACAACAAAGTTTCGCGGCAGAGTGTGGAAGGTGTGGTTTACGGAAGAAATCCCGGTCAGCCTCGGCCCGTGGAAACTTGGCGGACTGCCAGGACTGATACTGAAAGCAGTGGCTGACGATGACTTTATCAAGCTTACGGCTGTCAGCATCAAGACGGAAGGTTTGACTCCTGTAACGTTATACAACTGGGGTGGAAAAAAATATGACAAGATGGACAGAGAGAAGTTCCTAAAATACAAGAACAGCCCCCACACAATCCCATTTTCAGGTAAAGTGTTTCCGGCAAGTCCGTATATCGAGTTAGAATAACAGCAAATGAAGCGACACCTTGTCATATTTGTTTGCTGCCTGCTCCCGATGATGGTAATGGCGCAGATGCAAATAAGGGGAACGGTCACCGATGCTAACGGCGAACTGTTGACAGGTGTCATCGTGCAATTGCGCCAGAAAGGAACAGGCAAGATGGTTCGTTTCGGTAAGACCGATGCCAAAGGCGCATTCGCGCTGGAAGCCGTTGCCGACAGTTATCTCGAATTTTCAATGCTTGGTTTTAAAAAGCAGCGCATTGACAACCCCTCCACCGAGAAACCCTTGAGAATAGTGATGCAGGAAGAAAGCATCGCCCTAAAAGAAGTTACAGTTAAGGCCAGCAAAGTGCGCGAACACGGCGATACGCTGACTTATAATGTCGCCACTTATGCCGACCAAAACGACCGAAGCATCGGAGATGTGCTGTCACGCATCCCCGGTTTTGAGGTAAACAAACAAAACGGGCAAATTATGTATGAGGGCAAACCCATCAGCAAATTCTATATAGAGGGGCTGGACATGCTGGGCGGCAAATACGGTGTAGCTACTAATTCACTGCCACAGGTTGATGTAGGCTCGGTGCAGGTGATAAAGAACCACCAGCCCATCCGTGTGTTGGAGAACTTCATCTATACAGACGATGCTGCGGTAAACATCCGAATGAAGGAGGGAGCCAAAACCCGTTGGGTTACTTCGTTCAACGGTGGTGCAGGTATAAGTCACGATATGGGGTTGTGGAGGCTGGAAGGTTTCGGACTACGCGTGAAGTCAGACTTCCAGACGATGCTTACCTATAAGACTAACAACACCGGACTGAACATCGGCAGGGAAACGACAAACCTGTTCAGTCTCGACGATTTCGAGAGTTTGAGCGAATACATCAGTCTGAATCCACCCACCACGCCAAACCTTTCCGAGCGTCGCACCCTGTTCAACCGTAGTCATGCCTTCACCGCCAACACGATGAAGCGACTCAACGAGTCATCACAGTTGAACGTGCAGATTATCTATAACAACGACCGTCAGACGGCACAGGGCGAACAGCTGACAGAGTATTTTCTGCCCGACGGGGAACGAACCATAGACAATCGCAAGGATTATCTGCAAAAGTGTAACGAACTGTACGGCCTGGTAAAGTATGAGAAAAACTCGTCTAAGCAGTATTTGAAGAATTCGCTTTCGGGCGATTTTACTTGGAGCCGCCAATGGCTTAATGAATTTGGGACGGCCAGCCACAGCCAGTATGCCCGCAAACCGGAATTCGACATCAAGGACAATCTTTACATCATTCGCAAGTATGGCAACAACCTTGTGTCGTTCTATTCTAACAACCGCATCGTCAGCCGTCCGCAGTCGCTGACCGTTGACAGCTTGTACCAGCATATCAGCCAGCAGCAATACAGCACCAACACCTACGTCTCAGGCGGCACGAAATTAGGCAAGTTCAATCTGTCTCTGAAAGCGGGTGTCAATGCGGCACTGCATCGGTTGAAATCCGACGCAACAGGTCTGCCTGACACCTTGGGGCTACTTGCCGATGACGCCCATTTTTCTTTCGCCCGATTCTATGTGGAACCGCAACTGACCTACAACACACACGGCATCAACATCGTACTAAAACCTGCCACCGAGTATCTCTACGAGAAGTACAGTGAGGGCAAGGGTAATCACCGGATACTCTTCGCGCCAGACCTCAACATTCGCTGGAATGTAACACCTCGCCTGCGCCTTACCCTCGGTGGTCATTCATCGGTGAAGCCATCAGACCCCGGCCGTTTCCATCGCGCGCTGATATTGCAGGATTTCCAGTATGTCAATCAGGGTTGGACGGGCTACCGCCACAACCATACACTTGCCCTCCGTGGCAGCATTGCCTTTAACAATGCTCTGAAGTCGCTGCATTCCATCCTCTTCGTTTCGCGCTCCTTCACCACCTCGCCCTATACGGCTACCCGCGAGTTTGTGGGCGACTACATTATCGTCTCTGCCGTGGAACATGAAACAAAGTCTAATTCATGGCAAGCCACTCTGATAGCCAGCAAGGGTATCAATATTTGGAATGGTGTCGTCAATCTCCGTGCGTTTTACATAAAAAACCATTCCACGATGTTGCAAAACAATCAGCCAACGGAATATGACAGTCAGACACTCAATGCGCACACAAGCATCGACTTCTCTTTCTGGAAGGATATGCACCTGCGCTACGGCCTCGCGTTTAGCCAAAGTAGAATGAAGATGGACATTCCTGCCTCCACTCCCGACATCAGAAATTGGAAGCACGACCTCTCGCTGATTATTCCCGTCCACCCTCTGACTTTCGATTTCTCAGCCGAATACTACCGTAACGGCCTGACGGATGGAAATCACAAGGACTTCTTTATAGCCGACATCAAGACCAGTTACAAGTCGCGCCACATCGACCTTTCACTCTTATTCAGCAACCTGTTCAATCAAGATACCTATTCATACGTTATTGCCAGCGATCTCATCCGTCGTGCCTCCACCAACAGCATCCGAGGCAGGGAAATAATTCTGTCGATATACTATAAATTATAGAAATCCATTTTTAAATCTTCAGTATAAGGCAATTTTATTCTTGTTTTCGTAAATCATAATAGATATGAACACGACATATACAAATATGGAATATGAGAACGCTTCACAAGGCTATTCAGATAATGCTCCAAATTAGTGTAGCCGTCATCGGCAACCAACTTTCCGTCGTCAGCATTATTCTTATCAAGTCCGTGGCGTTCCTCCCATTCATCAGGCATCCCGTCGCCGTCGGAATCGTGTGGTGCCTTGCCCGATTTCAGTGTAGGCCAGCCTCCGGCATCATCTTGAGTGTTTATAAGTCCGGGTGCTAATCCGTCGCCAGTAAACGTAGCCTTGCCCATTCGAACATCATTGACGATGATGTTATCGAGATTGTCGCGATGAAGACTGCAACCAGCCCCCTCTAATACTGCATCATAGGCCTGGTCGGCAGAGAAGGTATTAACCTGTTGGAAAGGCACAGGTTCTAAAAGGCGAATGCTGTCGCGCGTGGCATCGGTGAAGGTTCCGTCCTCTTTGTCGTTTTCTATCTGATTATACACCCCGTTTTCCCAGTTCCCGTCGGTTACTTCTGGATGCTCGGAATTTACATTTCCGGCGATATAATATTTGCCCCACACATGCCACATCTTGTCCCATACGTTGGGGTGATTGGAGTCATGGCGGGTATATCTGTCGGTTCTGATGCCCGGGCTGAATATTTTTTGCTGAATAATGAGCGGACAGGTTTTTGTGGCTGGTCCTGGCTTATAATAATTGTTCACAATGTTGGCTTTCATACCTTCTCCACCGTAACATCCGACTCCTGACCAATTGTAAATCACATTGTTGCGTATATCCACAAACTCACTGTCCTGCGTTCTCACTGAGGGGCCAAGTCTCGGAGTGCGCGAAGAGTGATGAGCCAGCAGGTTATGATGGAACGAAGCGCCACTGCCACCCCAAATAGCGCCATAGCCATGGGAGCCCTTATGATGTCCGGCATTGACTAAGCTTTGTGCGCCAATGCACCATTGCACCGTGTTGCGATGACCGCCATAAACCGAGATACATTCGTCGATACTCCAGCTCACAGAACAGTGGTCGATGATGATGTCGTCGCAATCATGGGCTTCCAAACCATCTCCCTGATGATGAGCCACATTTCTGTTGCCAAGTCGAAATCGCATATACCTTATTATAACATTATCGGTGTTGATTGTGAAAGGGTAGTCAGCAATGCATATCCCATCGCTGGGAGCGGTTTGTCCGGCGATGGTAACATCACCATTTACAAGTGACAAACTGCTCTTGAGATATATTGTGCCGGCGACATCAAATACTATCGTTCTCTTTCCTTTTTGGTTGCACGCCCAACGGAAGGAGCCCGCGTCGTCATTGTCGTCGAGTGTGGTTATATGCAGCACTTTACCTCCTCTTCCTCCAGTGGTGAACATACCGAATCCTTCAGCTCCAGGGAATGCCGGAACTTTCGTTTGTGCGGAGGTCTGTATGCTGCCACATACTATTATGCCAAGAACAGCAAATAGGATCTGTCTCATAATTTGTTAGTCTTAGTTTGTATCATTAATTAGTTTCAGTTGCCATACCGCATTGATTTCGTTTGCAAATTTAGGCATAAAATAAACACCAACCAAATTTTTCCGTGCTTTTTTGCTTCGAAACCTTGATTTTGATAAAAAAAGAAAAATAATATACATTTTTTTCGTTATAAGCAAGAATTTTATTACCTTTGCAGAAAATTCAGTATTATGGAACAGACAGAAACAAAACAGATACACACGGTTAGGGACTACACCAATTATTTCGGGCTGGCACCGACAGACCCATTGGTGGGAATCGTGGATTTAACCACATCAAACAACTGGCCGGATGAATTTCATCTCACATTCGACATCTACGCCGTGCTGCTGATGGGTACGCATTGCGGAGAGGTGCGCTATGGCCGCAACGGAAAATATGATTTCGATGCCGGCACCATCATCACCTACGCCCCGGGGCAAACTATCAACGTTAAGATATTGCCAGGCGAGCGTCCTACAGCAAAGGGCATCCTCTTCCATCCCGACTACATCCATGGCACATCGCTGGCCAGCCATATCGATGATTTCACCTTCTTCTCCTATGCCTCCAATGAGGCACTTTACACAAGCGAAGAAGAGAGACAGGCATTCTTCGACAACCTGGAACGCATTCGAACAGAATTGAACAAGCCACATGATGATTTCAGCCGCACAATAGTATGCATGAACATCGAACTGCTGCTCAACCACTGCTCACGATTCTATGCGCGCCAGTTTGAAACGCGCAAGGAACCCGACCACGACATATTTGTGAAGTTTGAGAAGCTGTTGAAAGACTATTTCAAGGGCGACAATCCGAAGAAATTGGGATTGCCGACGGTGAAATATTTCGCCGACCATGTGTTTCTGTCGCCCAATTATTTCGGCGACCTGATAAAGGCGCAAACAGGGACTAAGGCACGTGATTTTATCACCAAGATGGTTATCGACACCGCAAAGCAGCGGTTAGTCACCTCTAAAGAACCAATAAGCGATATTGCGTTCGACATGGGTTTCCAAACAACACAGCATTTCAGCACCTCGTTTAAGAAAGTAACAGGACTTACGCCTACCGCTTTCCGTGAACAAGTAAGGTTGTAACGTTATGAAAAATACTGCCAGACGTGCCTGTTTTACTGATTTTTTGGTGATTCCGTAATTTTGAAACATCAAACCTTTAAATACATAACAACGAATGCAGAAAATAGCCCTACCTTTGCGCTTAGAAAACGCGAAATCGGGCTGCGGTTCAACATAAGAAATAGTTCTTCTGCGTTCGCCTTGCACCGACTTTGCACTCGGAAATAAAAAAGTAATTTAAAGATTTGATTTATGAAAAAGAACATCGGAGCCAAGTTGGGGCTTTATCCAACACCTGCCACAGTAGTGGGCACAACAGATGAAAACGGCAAGGCAAACTTCTTGTTAGTAGCACATGTGGGCATCGTAACCCATAGCAAATTACTATTGAGCATATTTCATGGTCATCACTCTAACCAATTCATCAAAGCCAACAAAAAAGTGTCGGTGGCACTCATAGATGAAAGTTTTGTGGCCAAGGCCGACTACGTCGGAACCGTGAGCGGAGCCAAGAAAGATAAGTCGAAAGTTTTTGAATACCATCTGGGTGAACTGGGCACGCCCGTCATAGAAGCATCACCGTTAGTGATGGAGTGTGAGGTTATCGACCAATACGACATCGACGGCTTCGAGAATTTTATCTGCGATGTGAAGAACACCTACGTGGAAGAAAACAAACTCGATGAAAAGGGTAAGATAGATTACACGAGTCTTAAGCCAGTGCTCTTCGAAATGCCCACCTACAAATATCTCCGCACCGGCGATGTCATCGGCGATTGCATAAAGTTAGGCAAGGCGTGGGGAGCAGAAAACATAAAGGACTAACATATAAACATTAAAAACTATAACAATGGAAACAATTAAATTGAACAACGGCGTTGAAATGCCGTTACTGGGATACGGAGTATATCTGGTTTCACCCGAAGAGACCGAGCGTTGTGTTACCGATGCCATCAGCGTGGGCTACCGACTGATAGACACGGCACAGGCTTATTACAACGAGGAAGGCGTGGGAAATGCTATTGCCAAGACGAGCGTGCCACGAAGCGAGTTGTTTATCACCACAAAGGTGTGGATTACGAATGCCGGCGAGGAGAAAGCATCGGCAAGCATCGATGAGAGTCTGCGCAAGCTCCGCACCGACTATATCGACCTGCTGTTAATTCACCAACCTTTTGGTGACTACTACGGAACTTATCGCGCCATGGAAAGGGCGCTGAAAGTAGGCAAGGTGCGCGCCATCGGTGTGAGCAATTTCTATCCTGACCGACTCGTGGACATTGCAGAGAACATGGATGTGAAACCTGCCGTTGTACAATTACAGACCAACGTGTTCCACCAGCAATGGGACGCCGAGGAAGAAGCCAAGAAATATGGCACGCACATAATGGCTTGGGGACCGCTAGCACAAGGCAACCAAGATCTTTTCAACAACGAAACGCTGCTTACTATCGCAAGCAAATATGGAAAGAGCGCTGCGCAGGTGGCTCTCCGCTATCTCACACAACGTGGCATCATCGCCATACCCAAGTCGAGCCACAAGGAGAGAATGGAACAAAACATAGACATCTTCGATTTCTCGCTTACACAAGACGAGATGGAAGCTATACGCCCACTCGACCAACCCGTAGGATTGAAGTGGTCGCATCGTGACCCAGAACTTGTCCGTTTCCTGCTCAACTACGACAAGAACAACCGTCCCAAATAAGAGAACGTTTTCGATAAGCCATGAGCAGAAACCAAACTTGTTTGGATTATGCCATAGCGAGAAAACGAAGGATGAAAATCCAACTTATTAGGTTGATTAAGGCTTCCATTAACATAAACGTTTAAACGGAAGCCTTTATTTTTTGTGCTTTTTATTCCTTTCCAAGACACAAATACAAAATGTCCCTAAAGATTAGTTCTTTATCTATATCATATTTTATTGGATAATAAATATATGTATCTACGCTACATTACGCTACACTGCGCCTCAGCTCTTTCCACGATTACCGACCCAGCGGTGTCTGACAAGTTACGGGTGCTGATCCATGCAAGTGACACGACACCTACAATTGCGAATACTAAACATCCGCAGCCTCTTTTAAACAGTTTTCCTTTTTTCATATTTGTACAGGTTTTTTTTCGTTATAGTCCGGAGTTTCCGGCCTTTATCTAAATATACCACAAATATGAAAAGGTAAACACTATTGGGAAACTTTTTTGACGCTTTTCGTTAATTTTTTCACAGTTACGCAGAAAGGCTGCATTTCGCCTATCTACCTTTGCACCGTCAAACGATGGAAGCATGGGCGAGTGGTTGAAGCCGACACACTGCTCATTTATTATAATAAAAGTTTAGAGTGATTTTGCCAATCTCGCACGATATTCCTTTGGCGACACTCCGAGATGCTCTTTCACGAACTTACCGAAAAAGGCAAGCGAGGGAAAACCCATGCGAGCGGAGATTTCCTTGATGGTGAAGTCGGAGTAGCGTAGTTGGCGCTCAATGGCACGCACGGTGTATTGGTGGATGTGGAAAAGTGGTGGATGCCCGCTTTCGGAACTGATGACGTGCGAGAGATATTTTGGTGCCACGTTCATCATCCCTGCCACTTGCGCCACGCTACGAATGGTGCCCTCCCCGTGAGCCAATATCTCGAAGAATTGGCGCGAGAGCAGGGTGCCTTGCGAAACGTTGGCATCGCCCGACGACGCGCCTTCACTTCTCTCACAAGTCATGCTAATCAACTCAAAGACAAACGTTTGAAAAAGCAGATGTATGATTTCCTTGCAAAATAGAGCATCTTGGTTTTCTTCGTGATGCATAAGCAAGGCCAAATATCGTTCAATGCATTTCCATTGCTCTTCGTCGGGCGTAAACACAGGCTCGCGCAAGATGGCACTCGAACTCGACCATGCCCGTTTCACCAATGCCGGCACGTCTTCGAGCAGATGCCACGAGAAACCCACGATGCAAAGTTTCAGGTCGGGCGACACCATCAAATCGCGAATGGGAGTATAGTCGGGGCACAACGCGCATTGGCCTGCACCGATAGCCACCCTCTTTTCATCCAAACAAAACGATGCCTTCCCCTTCGAGCAAAACACAAGTATCTCCATATCAAGCACTTCATTCATTAGTTGCTCCGGTATCGTGTTCGTCTCTTTGATGATGAAAAAATCATTGTCGATGTAGTCCAACTCATCTCTGTAAAGGTCTGAAATCCGCTTTTCCATATTATCTGCTACATTTCAATCGCAAAGTTGGTGCAAACGAGAGCAGAATGAAACTTGTTTCAATTTTGCCGAGTGCAGCCCATCTTCGCATTTTTCCAATGCAAAGTTAATTATTTTTTTCGAGAAAAGTGTTTCAAAAGTGCTTTTTTATACTATTTTTCTTCTATATACGAAAAATCGTATATGTTTTAGCGAAAAATAGAATACTAAGAATAGTGACATTTCACCTACCTTTGCACAAAAATTAATAGAAAAATGGAACAAAAAACATCTATTTCACCCAACACCGGACGCCAATTTGAGTTGGACTTTGCCAAGTTCGTCGCAATCGTTTTTATGATACTCGTGCATTGTTACGACTATTCACCGATATATCTATCGTCCGATGGCGCAATCTCCCCTCTGGGTGCGCTCATCGAGTTTCTCGGAGCCCAACCAGCCGCACCCGTGTTCATGTTTTGCATGGGCGTCGGGCTCGTCTATACGCGCCACAATTCGCCCGGTGAGTTCGCCCGGCGAGGCATCAAACTATTCATCACGGGCTATCTGCTCAACCTCTATCGCACCGCGTTCGTCGTAGCAGGCGGATTGACCGGAGCGCTCGGTGAGCAATCGCCAATGCCACTCGTGTGGGCGTTCGCCCTCTGCGTTGACATATTGCCCTTCGCAGGCCTCGCCTTCCTCTTCTTCGCCTTGATGAAACGACTAAAAATATCTGACATTTTTGCCACGCTCATCGTCTTCCTGATGCTCGTCATAGCAAACGCCTTGCCCGTAGTAGGCGAGGGCCGAGAGTGGTATTCCTATGTCGCAGGCTTGCTGTGGTATCAGAGCAACTTCACCTCGTTCCCCCTCATGCAATGGTTGCCCTTCCCCATGATGGGCGTCCTCTTTGGAAAGAAATTGAAAGAGACCGACAACAAGCGCCATTTCTATCTCCTCACGCTCGCCATCGGTATCATTGCCTTTGCCCTGACCACGGGCATAGCGTTATGTCAAGGCATCGACCTCCGCACGTTCTTCACCACCAACTATTTCCGTATGACGCCCCTAAGCCTTACGTGGTCGCTCGGCATCGTCTTGACGTTGCTCCCCGCGTATTACTTCTTGGTGCGCAATCTCGGCGAGTGTTGGCTTCGTCGGTTGGCCACATTTTGTAGTCGCAACATCAATAAAATCTACCTATGGCAATGGATGCTCATCACGCCCATTTCCGCCCTCTCGCTCACCGTCCTCCCCATCGACACCTATTGGAAACTCTTTCTCGAAGCCGCCTTCGTGTTCTTAGCCTGTGTCAAAATTGTTAACAAAAGGGTAACGAAAGAATGATGTTTAAAAATGGGTCATTTTATCTTGCCCTCGTCGCAAAGGTCTATTTCCGCTTTATAGTCCACGGCTTCCGACAAACTGCCAGTGATGTTCACTCGTGCATTTCTCACTTGAAACCGTCCTTCTTTCTCTTCTGTCTGATACTCATATTTGCCGCGCAGAGTCCCATGAATTTCTTGCGCTTTCGCATTTGCTGAAAATGCCAGCAGCAATGTCAAAAATAATGTTTTTCTCATATCTTAAATTTTTGTCGCCGGCAAAATTAGCACTGTGCTGTTTCTATGGTATTGCATAAAAGTTACATTTTCGTGTCGTAACACTTCTGTAAAATTACTTTAAACGATTTGTAACTTTTAATCACTTATCCTCTATTTCGTGTCTGTGTTTATGGAGCAACAAGTTAAACGCTACGTGAATTTATATTCACTTGCGAAACTTGAGCTATAGTAATCTTGCCAAGGCAGGTACAAGAACCGTTTACAAGTTAAAATGTTAAAATTCCAACGAAATTACAACTTTTTTATATAAAACCATTGCTAACTCAAATTTAATCGCTAATTTTGCCAGCAAATCGCAAAAATCGGGTTTAAAATGGTTATAGAAGTTCGTTTAGAGAATATATTCTCCTTCCGGAAAGAAGCTATACTTCCGCTTCAGGCAGCAAAGATAAGCACGGAGAAAGCCCGTGCGCTAAGTGGCAATGTTTTTACCATAGGTGGCGAGCAAATATTGAAAAGTGCTGGCCTGTTCGGCGCTAATGCTTCAGGAAAAAGTAATATTGTAAAGGGAATTCGTGCTTGCGTGGAGATGATTAGAGCTTCCCACAACTATAATGAGGATACCGTCTTTGGATTTGCTCCTTTTAAGTTTGGTGAAGGGGATCATAAACCAAGTTCTTTCTTCATTGATTTCATGGTTGACGGAATAGAATATGAATATTCTTTCTCAATGACTCAGACAGAAATACTAACTGAGCAGCTCTACTACTATCCCAATGGCCGTCGTTCGTTGGTATTCCGTCGTGACGAGAGAAAGGGTCCTGATAAAAAAGATATTTACGAATTCAAGTCTGCTATAAAGCGTCCTATGGATGTGGCCGCCAATACCTCACGCAAAACTCTCTTTATATCGCGTGCCAGTCAGATGGACAGGGATATGGCAAAACAGATTTTCAGATTCTTCTCTGAGGATATCGTGCTTAACTATAAACAAAACAGCATGCCTATAGACGCACTTCTAAAGAATCAAAAAGATTTGATTTTGGAAATACTCCGCACTGCAGATAGTGACATCGTTGATATCCGCTTACAGGATAATGCGCTAAAGACTTTCCATCGGTGTAATTCAAACATTGCATTCGACTTCGATACAGAAGAGTCTGAAGGTACCAAGACGCTCTTTTATATGATGCTCAGCATGATTGATATCATACGCCAAGGCAAATTGTTACTTATCGATGAGATCGACACCAGCTTGCACACGCAATTGGTGGAATACATTATCAATTTGTTCCATAGCAGTAAACAGGCGCAGCTGATATACACCAGCCATAACACCCATTTACTGAATACCGATTTCTTGCGTCGCGACCAGGTGTATTTCGTAAACAAATGTGAGGATGGCAGCAGCGAGCTTTATTCACTATATGATTTCAAAGACTTTCGCGACAACTACGATTTGGAGAAAGCCTATCTGCAAGGACGTTTTGATGCCGTCCCCTATCTTGTCAAACCTAATTTATAAGCCATGGCACGAAAAGAAAGAATATCCTTGTTTTGAATTATGGTTATTACTCCATGCCAAAGACCAGAAGTCTTCAATCTCATCAGATGCGGTGGTCAAGGAATTGAGGAAAAGTGCAGATGTCTGGAAGGATTATTCAAAATCGAAATTTCCTAGAGCCCAACAAGTATTTTTGGAAGAGAATCTGAGTAAAGCTATTGCGAGAGCGAAAAAGCTGAAGCTATATCAGAATCCTTCGACAAGCATATACAAACTTATCGAGATGCTGGAAAGCAAGCGATAATGATGGCTATTAAAATAAACCCTTGTTCTGAATGTAAAATTAAGTTAAAATTCCAAAATCCCCAAATTTTTTTCCCGTAAATATTCCAAAATCCCCATTTTTTGAGCGTTTTCCACCATATTATGTCTGCTTTTTAGGGAGCAACACTCATAATTTTGACCCTTTCCGGTGTTCGAATGATTAATGGTCGAACCCTCTCGACCCAAGCGCTGTTGCAGCCCTCGCAGGGAGGGCGTAGCCCGACAGGAGAGGGTTGCAACAAATTCAGGTGAAAAGGTAATACTTTTTTATCATTTTTCCACCATCTCTCGTGTCTACTTTTTATGGAGCAACATGTTTACTTTTTATGGAACAACAAGGATTAAACTTCTATTTGTCATTTCTTAAAAATAACTTTTTTATGATTCTTGATATGTATCCCTGAGGCAGGATTTTCCACTGCCTTTCCATTGAGCGAGTAGTAACGGTCGTCTGTTTCCTCCTCGGCTTTTACTTCATCGATGCCAGTGGTTTCGATAAGCTCGAACTTGACATCGATGTCGCCGATGCCGTCGAAAATTTCCACGCCGGAGTCCATCTTTCCCAACTTCTGCATCTCAAAGACCTCTCCGTTTTGCGCATAGCGAATAACGAAACTGTGTCCTGGCGGCCAATAGAGGATTTCTCCCACTTCATAACTCTGATCGTAGGCATTGTCTGTGGGGAGGGCTTCGGGGAATCTGTAGCACATCTCATTGCCGTAGAGGTCCATCATAGGGAGCGTTATGGGCAGTTTGGCGATGAACGCTCTCGTCGTGGAATTGTCTGTAAGTGTTGCTGTGCGCGTGTATGTCCCAAAAGTGAGACGAATCTTATACTCTGTTTGCGCACATGAACTTTGTGCAAATGTTCCATCCCAACTTGCTTCGGGGGACATCGCTCTCTGGAACGATGAAAAACTACACGTTCTTCTCTTACGAGGTGAACGAGGCACTTCACCTGAGCGAGCAGGAACGGCAAATCATTCTCGATTGCCTACATCGGATAGACTATGAGCTTCAGCATCCTATAGACAAGCACAGCCGCAGACTCATCGTGGACAACATCAAGACTTTTCTTGACTATTCCAACCGTTTCTATGACCGCCAATTTATCACGCGGGAAAATGTCAACAAAGACGTGCTCGTGAGATTTGAGAAGTTGCTCGACCACTATTTCGACAGCGGTATAGCAGCACGCAAAGGATTGCCTTCAGTGCAATACTTCGCCGAGGAACTGCATTTCTCGGCAAATTATCTGAGCGATATGATGAAAAAGGAAACCGGACAAAATGCCTTGGAATATATCCACAAGAAAGTGATTGAACTAACAAAAGAACAAATAGTCAGCACAAACAAAACGGTCAGCGAAATTTCATACGACCTGGGAATTCAATATCCGCAACATCTCACTCGACTATTTAAACGAGAAGTCGGCCTCACACCCAAAGCATATCGAGAGCAGATTCTTGCTGCCGGATAAATTCCGGCGATATTCCAAAATCCCCATTCTTAATCATTTATGGATCAGACAGAAACAAAACAGATACACACGGTTAGGGACTACACCAATAATTTTGGGCTGGCACCGACAGACCCATTGGTAGGCATCGTGGATTTGACCACAGCAAACAACTGGTCGGATGAGTTTCATCTCACATTCGACATCTATGCCGTGCAGCTGATGGGCATCTTGGAATGTCGCCGAAAGAGTATCGCACAAGAAAAGGCATGACGGAAGTCGGATTTTGATATTTTCATTTCCACATAATAATAACGCACAAATAAGTTAAATATGTGAAATAATATGCACTTTTTTTTGATTTTAACATTAGCGTTCGAAAAAAAATATTACCTTTGCAACTGATAATATTTTAACGCTTTTATGAAAGAAGTTCCATATACATATAATATGTTATCAGTTCTTGATAGCTTTGCTCTCAACACTGCCGGCGACATCGCACGGCAGTTGGCAGACGATTTCCGCAAACGCCGGATAGAAAAAGAAATCACTCGGGAAAAAATGGCGGAGATGTCGGGCGTGGCAATAAGCAATATAGTGAGGTTCGAACAAAAAGGTCTTATTTCTCTGAATAATTTCATCAGCCTCGTAATGACGTTGGGTTATACCGCAGAAATAAGACAGCTGTTGGCCACACCAAAATACTCTACGATGGAGGAGTTGCGGCAAATACGTCGTAACAGAGGGAAGAAAAAAGTAGGAACAAAAAGAAAGGAGACGAATGAAAAAGATTGACGAGCTTACGGTGAAATATCACGGCAGAAGGGTGGGGGAGCTTTCCCTTACTCCCGACGACCGTCTTTGCGCATTCGAATACGACAAGGAGTGGTTGGCTGACGGCTTCAGCATCTCGCCATTGGAATTGCCGCTGAAAGAAGGACTTTTTATTGCGAGGCCATTGCCGTTCCACGGTAATTTCGGGATTTTTGAAGACAGTCTGCCCGACGGATACGGCCGCTATCTGCTACATAAAGCATTGATGCACGCGGGTGTCAATGACAGCGACCTCTCTGCTCTCGACCGACTCAGCATAGTTGGTGATAATGGAATGGGAGCTTTGACATATTCGCCTGCGACAAAGATAAATCGTGATGAAAATACAGTGAATGACTTCGATGTGTTGCAAGAAAAAGCGTTGGAGGTATTGAAAGAGCAACAGGACACGGATGCCGGATTATTGTTATATAACAGCGGCAACAGCGGTGGCGCACGGCCAAAGGCTGTTTTCACAGACAGCCAAGGGCACTGGCTCGTGAAGTTCAGACACACCTACGACCCAAAAGACATCGGAAAACAAGAATTTCATTACAATGAAACCGCACGCCAGTGTGGCATCAACGTCCCGGATTTCAAACTGATAAACGACAAGTATTTCGCCTCACGTCGTTTCGATATTGCCCCCGACGGCACACGGCTTCACACGGCTACGGCAGGCGGCTTGCTCTGCGTTTCACTAAGCAATCCGGTGCTTGATTACAGCAATCTTTTGGCTTTAACCGGGTTTCTCACGCAAAATCCTTTAGAGGTGGAAGAGATGTTCCGCAGAATGGTGTTCAATTATCTTACTGACAATAAAGACGACCATTGTAAGAATTTCAGCTTTATCATAAAAAAGGATGATGCAGGCGAATATAAATGGCATCTGTCTCCAGCCTACGACCTCACCCGATTCACAGAAGGATATAATGGCGAGCATGCCACATCGGTGAATGGCACAGGGCATCCTGATCTTGCCGATATGATTGCCGTAGGAAAAAAAGTGAAAATGAGCGAACAGCGATGCCGTGAGATTTTTGAGGAGGTGAAAAACTCCTGCGGAGATTTGCTGCTTAATGACATACTGTGATAAATTCCCCAATTTTTCTTCGTTTTTTTCGTTATAAGCAAAATTTTTATTATCTTTGCCGCGGAATTTAGAGAAAGAATTTATTAATGTATTAAAACGACAATCTATGAGACATTTAACGAAACTTGGTGTGGCTTTGGCCTCATTACTGATGCTCACCGCATCGTGTGGCACGAGCCAAAAGGAGAAAGAGACGGCCGCCGACAACGGAGTAAAGGAACAGGCACTCGAAGTGCTTAAAAATCGCCGTGCCGTCCGCGAGTTTACTAATGAGATGCCACCTAAAGAGCTGATTGACAAAGTGGTGGAGGCTGGCACTTACGCACCGACAGGCATGGGCAAACAGTCGCCGATAATCGTTGCGGTAACTAATAAGGAGGCACGCGACAAAATCTCCCAACTCAATGCAAAAGTTGCTGGCGGCGATAAGGGAGACCCCTTCTATGGAGCTCCAGTGGTGCTGGTGGTACTTGCCGACAAGTCAATCCCCACCTATCAATACGACGGTTCTTTGGTTATGGGCAACCTGCTCAATGCCGCCTACGCCTGTGGCCTCGGCTCCTGCTGGATACACCGTGCCAAAGAAGTGTTCGACAGTGAGGAGGGCAAGGCACTGCTGAAAGAGTGGGGGATAGAAGGCGATTACGAGGGCATCGGCAATTGCATCCTCGGATATTCCGCTGGCGAGCAGCCACAAGCCAAACCCCGCAAAGAGAATTATGTTTATCACGTGGATTAATATTTGAAATTCCGCATTGTAAGAAAAAGTTGGCTCCAATCGCTATCGACTGGAGCCAACTTTTTAATTGTAAATTTTTGCAGATTTTATTTTGGGGAAAGCACGGTGCTTGTCCATTCTTTCACTTTTTCAACCGACGGGTTTCCGTTTAGCAGTTCGCCTTCCTCTATTTTCGCATTTGGCGCAGAGGGTTGCAAATCGCTGAGGGAGTTTTCGAAGCCGCTGCCTCCGGATGTGGCGAAGAGGATGATGCGTTTGCCGCTAAGGTCGTATTGCTCCAAGAATGTGTTGATGATGCGCGGTGCGGTGTACCACCAGATGGGGTATCCGAGGAAGATGACATCGTATTTCGTGATTTCTTCCACTTTCGATGCTATTTCCGGACGTGCTTTCTTGTCGGCCATCTCCACAGAGGAACGGCTCTTCTTATCGTTCCAGTTGAGGTCGGCGGAAGAATAGGTTTGCGTTGGCTTGATTTCAAAGAGGTCGCCGCCGGTAGCTTCCGAGATGGATTTTGCCACTGCTGCCGTCGTTCCCGTGGCCGAGAAATATGCCACCAATACCTTGCTGTTTCCCTCGGGAGCACTTTCCGTATTCTGTGCCTTTGTCTTATTCCCGCAACCGAAGGCACTAAAAATAAATGATGCCATAAATGTGAATGCTAATAATTTCTTCATAATCGTTTATTTTAATTTGTTATACACTTCATCAGTAACAGGCTCCAGCCATTCGTTTGAGGCATTTTTGCCCACATTGGCGTGGTATGTAAGATGCTGGAACCAAGAGTCTTTGGCAGCCCCGTGCCAGTGTTTCGTCTCCTTCGGAATGGCAATCACGGTGCCCGGTGTCATCTCCACGGCTTCCTTGCCCCATTCCTGATACCATCCTCGGCCGGCCACGCAAATTAGCACCTGCACGGCATCGTGGTGCACATGCCAGTTGTTGCGGCATCGGGGCTCGAAAGTAACGTTCGTGGGCCCGCCGTTCTCGGCATCCATTTTTGCGGTGTAGCTGTTGCCGATGAAATATTTGGCGTAGGCGTCGTTGGGATTGCCGATAGGGTAGTCGGTGCTTCTTTCAAACTCTTCGCGTGTCTGTGTCTTATCACCCCACACGTCTTTTGCCAGATTAAACACTGCCCAGGCTTTCGGCCATCCGGCATAGAAAGCGGCATGTGTAACCACTTCCGCGAGTTCCTGGCGTGTTACTCCATTTTCCTTGGCGAAAGTGAGGTGGTGCTTTAGTGATGAGTCTGTGATTCCTTGCGACATCAGTGCAAGAATCGTCACGAGGCTGCGGTCGTGGGCCGACAGCTCTTTCTGTCTGTTCCACACTTCTCCGAAGAGGATGTCGTCGTTGAGATGGGCGAACTCGGGTGCGAAAGTGCCCAAGGCGTTGCGCCCTGCTGTCTGTTTAATCTCTTTTTGTTTCATATTGTTCTGTGCATTTGCGCCGAGCACAGCGAAAGTTGCCGCGGCAATGATTAATAGTTTCTTTTTCATATCAGTCTTTTTTTAATAAACGAACTTTTTACCATTTTTGATATATACACCTTTTATAATA